>Ga0268266_10001301_pt1 | contig 30322 bp, 19 predicted proteins | sample KBSS13metaG_FD_190356 | JGI IMG/M metagenome (GOLD analysis project Ga0268266, IMG submission 190356) | Switchgrass rhizosphere microbial communities from Kellogg Biological Station, Michigan, USA - KBS S1-3 metaG (SPAdes) (version 2) | ecosystem: Host-associated > Plants > Roots > Rhizosphere... | reverse complement strand
ATGCACCACTGCGACAGGGCCAACTTTGGACCATGCCTTCCTAGGGCGTTCGGGAAGGTCGGAAAGGCGAACGCCATCGGAAACGTACCTCACAGAATCAAAATGCAAATCGTCGTAACGCTCGAATATTGAAAGGCGGGAACCAATGACCGCATCAAACAAAAAACCCCGCCACGGCATTGCACGACCGTGACGGGGCTACTCAACCAGGGGTCAGTCCGATTGAGCGAACTCGCAGCTTAGCCCATCAAAATCCAAGCTGCAATAAATGGCCGAAGGCCGGAAAGAGTGAGAAGATGATCACAACAACGAAACCACGCCCAAAGACAAAACGCCGCGGCAACGGCGAAGGCAGTATCTACCAGCGCGGTGATGGCAGATGGGTGGGCAATGTCACTGTCGGGCGTGACGCGGCCGGCAAGCGGATTCGCAAAGTCGTATACGGAAAAACGAAAACCGAAGTGCAGGCCGAGCTATCCAAGCTCCAGTCTGAGAAGTCGGCCGGCACGCTGACCGCTACGAGCAAGCAGACGGTCGCCGCGTTCCTGACCTACTGGCTGGCGAACTGCGCTAAGCCGACGATCAAAGCCTCGACGTATGCCAACTACGAATCATCCATCCGACTGCAAATCACTCCGAACATCGGTGGCATCGCTCTAGCTAAGCTCCGCGCCGCGCACGTGCAGGGGCTTTACGCCAAAATGACCAGCGACGGATGCAGCCCCGACACAATCCGCAAAGCTCATTGCGTCCTGTCGATGGCGCTCAAGCGTGCGGTCAAGTGGAACATGGCGAGCCTCAACGCCTGTGCGGATGCAGAACAGCCCCGCCTGCCCGAGCGGGAGATTCGCCCGCTCAATGCTGAGCAAGTCGCCATGCTGCTGGAGGCGGCCAAGGGAGACCGCCTCGAAGCCCTATACGTGCTCGCCGTGGCGTCCGGTATGCGGATCGGCGAGTTGTTCGCCTTGCAGTGGGAAGATGTCGACTTCGCCAATGGGGCGGTGACTGTTCGCCGTGGGCAGTCTGAGACTGCCGGCATCTTGACTTTGACCACACCCAAGACGGCCAAGAGCCGCCGGCGGATCGAACTGCCTGACACTGCTATGCGTGCCATGGAAGAACACCGCAAGCTCGCGATGGCGTCAGGCGAGATCGGGGCGGACCGGGTATTCGTCAACACGATCGGCACCGCTCTGCGCCGGACCAACTTTCACTACAACGACTTTCGCCCACTGCTCGACAAGGCCGAGCTGCCGCGCATTCGGTTCCACGACCTGCGCCACACCCATGCCTCCCTGCTGCTCCAGGCCGGCGTCCACCCAAAGGTGGTGTCGGAACGCCTCGGGCACGCCAACATTGGCATCACGCTCAACGTATACAGCCATCTACTGCCGGGAATGCAGCGAGAGGCCGCCAGCAAGCTGGACAGGATCTTTGCGGCGGCGATCAACGCCACGAGTTGCGCAACAGGTTAATCGATTTGCCTAGTGCGCTCACGTATGCCGACACTTAATATTGGTAGGCAGCGCAGCTGCAGGTTCGTGTTACGAACCGGCGTCCCTGCTCACATGGAGAAAGTACATCTCGTACCGTTCCGAGTGTGATGAACAAGATGACGAGTCCAAGTTGTTATTCGAGTCCTGGGCGTTGATCTCCTCGTTCGGACACTTGCGAATTCGGTCGTTGACTCTAAAGCGCCGGATGCGTTCGATATTCCCAATAAACAATGCGGCGAGGCAGTTTGCCTCGGCTTCCTGTCGCCCGAAAACGCAGGTCTCACTGAAGGAATCGGACCTACGTTCAGTCCCATAAGATGGATCTGGAACATGAAATAGAACCGCATGTCCTAATTCGTGACCTAACGCCCAGGGCCACAGTAGGCGATTTAAATCTCGTCGCACATGAATAGACTTGCCTTTTACCGTTTCCACAAGACAGGCTGCGGAGGGTACGTCAGACGAGTATTCACAGTTGATGTCGAGGTGTGATGCAATTGCATGTAAAGCATGCATGCATTCAAACCAGTCACCATTGGTCCCGGCCTTCACACATTCGTTGGTTCGGTCGCATCCGAGCATTGCGTATTTGATGGCTATCTCGTTGAGTGCGCTTTGGCGATACTTTGGAACAGTGCGTGCACATGCTAGCCAACTAGTAAAGGTGGACCACAAAGCGTCCTGCCGAGAATTATCATGCCGATCACCGCACTCGACTTCTGGTGAGGGCGCATAGTCCAAAAACCATGTCGCGTAATCGTCGGAAGCAGCCTCAGACGCTGTCGGCACCGGCTCGCCAAACGCCGATCCCTGTGCATCAACCGCAATGCGTGTCCTGGAAGGCTGGATCGGCGTGCCGGGGCGATGTGCGGCATGGTTCTCCGGGAACATTGGCTGTGCGTCTTTGCACATGCTTACTACTGCCGGATTGTCGACGGTCGTCACGCCATCGATAACGGTGTAATGCGTCGCCGGCCGTGCCGAGGACGGTGTATAGCCGCAGCCAGTGAATGTTGGCTCGGCCGAGGACAGAGAAGAACCATTGGCGACCCGCGTTCGCGATTCTCTATTGACCACAGCACCGCCAATTATCACGGTCTTACACTCGCTATCGAGTTTGATCGTTATAGTGAAGGTGCCTGAAGTAACAGTCGAATCGTGAGGTGTTATCTTTGAGGCGTCGTCTTCACACCTACTTTCGCTGAGTGATTCGTTTATCTCATTTGGGCCTGTCGATGATTTCTCGGCCGTTCTTGATGTCCAAAGCTTTACGACATCGGTGAATTTCTCGCATTCTCTAATTAAAGTGCTGAACGCTAACACTGGTCCCTCGTGTATTACTGAGGCAATAAACGAACCATCATTTCTACCCGAACTCGGTAGTGCAGTGAGTTCGCTGCAATCTGGTTGTATGTCAGTCATTGATGTGATTAGTACGGCGTCGATTGAATGCACAACACCCGACCGCGATTCCAGACACCTCGGGAAGGTGTAATCCGTCGGACACATTTGCAGATCAAGTCGCTCACTATTCAACGAATCGATCTGAACACGTGCATGCGTCGGGATGCCCCAGTACCTCAATGACTTATCCAAATTCGGCAATCGTTTTGTCTGTGCAGCAAGCTCCGTTGCATGCACGACAAAGAGCTGGCGACTCGTCATCGCTTTGAAATGCCTGTAGAGACTATTTAGAAATTTCATTGATTCGCCTCCCATTGGTCGGCTTCGGCGTTCCGAATGTTTCTTTCAGCAAATGCCACCCAGTTGTGAAGCGGTGAACTTGCCATGCCTTCAACTGCTTCCAGCGCAATGGCATGGAATCGCCCTTGTCGAAGGTATCGGCGCAGTCGCTGCTGGCAGATTGCCTTGGTATATTTTCTCGAGCGCCCTGAAAGAAATCCCATAGGCAGAAACAGTGCACGCTCGATGTCCTGCCAAAGATCCTCTCGCAGAGGCTGTTCGGGATGTTTCATCGCATAGTCGACGACGATCTCTGGCACACCAGAACGCTGAGAAAATTCGGGCACCGACATTCGCAATAGCCGTGGTTGGTCATACAGCACCTCCATGTAGCGAGTTGCCTTGCCGACGGCTTGATCAGGATCTCGGTGCAACCAGGGCTTGACGAACTTGTGGCGGCGACGACCCTGCAACCTGAGCATTGTGCGCCGCAACTTTGGCCATGCGACCACAAGTCCCGCACTTCCCAGAAGACCGGCTCCCACCAGCGAGAATCGCAAGTCTTCCACTGCGCCAGCCGCCTGAGGTAACTCAAGCAAAAGTCCGACGATTGCGACGCTGCCGGGACTGATGAGCTTCCTTTTCCCGTTGTTGGATATGGCGTTGCCGTCAGACATGATTATTGGCCTCCGCGCCGCCGAAGCAGGTTCAGGACTGCACGGACTCATTGTCTAAGCACGTAGTGGCAAACACAAACATTTTTACGTTTGCCGTTTACAACTGTCGACGCAAAGCGCCTATCTTCGCGCTGCCTTGGCGCGGGATGGCTACACTGAGGCTACATTCGAGGGAGGTTCGCGTGCCGCCATTCGACAGGTAAGCATCGGACTTCAGGCGACATAAGACGCTGTTGTTATGCCACTTACATCATGTTGGCTTCCCGTACGGAAAGGTACAACACTAGGCAAAAAGAGGCTCGAAAGTACAACCAACATCATGTTGTACTTGGCGTCGATGTCGTCCGCATAGTGAACCAGCAGGGCCTCGGGCGTCATCGGTGGTTTCGGCGAGCCCCATTCGGGCAGGCGCTGGTGCGAGATAATGATGTGCTCCAGCCGCAGCATCAAATCGGGATCGATGTCGCGCCCCGCGGCGGCTTCGCGGACGATGTCTCGCCCTTGCAGGATGTGACCCACCAACCGCCCAGACGCCGTGTACGCGGCGCCCTCGGCCTGCCATTCGATTTCGCGCAGCTTGCCAATGTCATGTAAGATGGCGCCGGCAATGGCCAGCCCACGATCGAGCCGGGGCTTCATGTCCGGATAGTAATCGTCGTACTTGTCGACCAGGTAGATGCAGGTGCGCGTCACGCTTAAGACGTGTTCGAGATAACCGGCCAGGTACGTGTGGTGGTTTCTCGTCGCGGCCGGCAGCGAGAGGAGCTGTTTGCGATTTGTTTCCAGAATCGCCAGCACCAGCTCTTGCAACTTGGGGTCGGTCACTCGCTCGCGGGCGATCGTGATCAACTCGTCCCACATCGCCTGCGGATCAAAACGCGATTGCGGCAGAAACAGTGCGGGGTCGAATCCATCGGCCGCGTCGGCGTCGACCGTTTCGCGGATCTTGCGGATGTCGAGTTGCGGCCCGTAGCTGGTTTCGCGAAAGGTGGCCCGCAGTTTGTAATACGCGCCCGGCTGCCAGTTCTTCTTGCAGTCTTCGGCCCAGGGCGAATCGCCCCAGATTGGGAACGACACTTCGCGGCCGGCGTCACGAAAGCCGACGCGAAAGTACGGCTTGCCATCGCGAGTCTTGAGCTCCTCCTTGGCAGACATCATCACGAACAAATCGGCTTCCTGCCCGGCCGTCATGTCCGAGAGCGCGACAACGCTCGATTGCTTAGTGGCCACAGGAGTTGCCCCGCGAAGAAGTAAACATCAGTTCCGCCGACGCGACTTTCGCGCGGCTAGGACTCGATTGTAAACAGCGGCGCGGTCGAAATCACCTGGGCCGGGGGAGCTTTTTTGCACGACGAGTTTTTGCCACAGAGGGCACAGAGAGTACGGGGCGGCTGTTTGGCCACCACCGACGACACGATGCAACCGCACGTTTCACAGAGGATACGCAGATTTTAAGAAAGACTGAAATCGTGCTTGGTGTGTGAAATCTGTGCTATCTGCGGTTCAAACTCTTCTGTTTCGCCATCGACATCGGGCCGGGGTCTGCCAGCGACTCGCGCCAATTGGCATTGGGCGCACCGTTGCGGAGATTGCGAGCGGCAATGTCGAACGGGAAATTCCTGGTCGGTGGCTGCTGCGTCCTGCCCAAGTCCAAGGTCGTTCACTTCATTTGCCTCGGTGTTCTCTGTGACCTCTGTGGCCAGACTTTTCTTTCACTCCGCGTTCTCCGTGGCTCGGCGTGGAGTCCCTTCGGATGCGCTATCGAGCGAGCTTCGCGGCTCGGCGGGAGCCTCGCCCTCCCTGAACGCGTGTTTGCAAGTCCTACTCTGGCCGTCGCTTGACGATCAGTAGCGTGCGGTCGCGGTTCAGCGATGTGGAGAGTTTTGGCGGCAGATGCAATTTGACCGATGCAGTGAGTTGCTTGGCCGTGTCGGTTGTTTGACGGCCGATCAGGCGTGCGATTGATTCCGCGTCGAAGCCGGCGCTGTTTAGCGTGCCAGGCAGAATCAACTCGCCGCCGGTGATCGTGACCAGCGATTCTTCCGGCTTCAGCATGTGAACCGCGGGGCGGTACCGCGCTTGGGGATCTCTGGCCAATGGCAGCGATGCGCTGCTCAGCACATTGAAGCCTGTCGGATTGACGAGCATGGCCGTGACGTCGCCGGCGGTGGCCAGGCGAATGCGGCCCGATTCGTCAAGGATCGCATAGAACAGCCCGGCCGATTGCAGGCCGGCGGCCGCTTGCCACAACGCGCGATTGACCGCTTCGAGCAGCAGGTGCGGCTCTTTGACGCTAGCCGCGTGGGCGCGGATCGCGGTGCGCATCACGTTGCTGAGCATCGCGGCGGCCACGCCTTGTCCGCTGGCGGCGCCAATGGCCACGCTGAGCCCGTGATCGCCGTGCGGAAACCAATCGTAGAAATCGCCACCCAGCCGATCGCCGCGGAGGGTCCAGGCGTCCACGTCCCACTGGACAGAGCGCGGCACCGCGCGAGGAAGCTGCACTTCCTGCAAGCGCTCGGCTTCATGAACCTGCCGCTTCAACTCGGCCGCGACAACGCCTTCGCGAACCAGCACTTCGCGCTCCAGGTCGCTCGCCAGGCGGCCGGCGATAATCTCGATCACGTTGACTTCGGCGTCGGTGAAATCGCGCTCGCGGGCCGAATAGATCCAGAGCGTGCCAAGCGGCATATTCGCGCTTGAGATCGGCACGCAGACAGCGGCGGCCGCGGCCTCGGGCGCACCCCACTCGGCGCGGATCGCGCGGTTCTTCATCACCACGGCGTGTCCGGCCAGGGCTTCCAGATCCGCAGTCGAGGTGCGCAGTGGGCGCGGCTCAAGCGTCAGGCGTTCGCGTGGCAGTCCCCAGGCAGAGCGCAGCTTCAGCTCGCTGGTGGCCGAGTCCAACAGATACGCGGCCGCGGCATGACAACCTACGGCTTCGGCGCCGCCACGCAGCACGGCTTCGATCCGTTCGGCAACGTGCTCGACGTCTCCGCTGCGTTCGATCACTGGCACGCCGGTCGCCAGTTCGGCTTCGCGTTTGCGAATCTCGGCGCGGGCTCTTTGCAGCTCGGTCGTCAGTTGCGCGATCGACGAGGCCAGTTCGCCGGCGTGTTCCAGATCCAGCCGCGGTCCGGCGGGAGGCGCGTGCTCCGTCGAAAAATCGATCCTGAAGTGTCCGGGAGCGGTTCCAACGCCCGGGTCGACCGGGGCAGACCACAACAGGTCACGATCTTCTTGCGGCGGCTGACCTTCGGCAAAGCTGAGCGACCAACCTGTGGCGCGCTCGAAAGCCACGCAGACGTTTTGAATGGCGCCGTTGGCCGCATCGACCGAACTGTCGCCGGTGTCCAACTGCTCGTCGAACAGCCGCAAATGCTTACTGGAGGACTGGGCCACGATACGCCTATGAAATTGCTGGGCTGGGGTGCTGCGTACGATCGACTTGGGAGAAACTACCGGAACGCTCTGCGAGCTATCACGCGTGCGCTCTTGCTGGCGCACGTCGTTCGCCCGGCGTTTGTCTGTTGTCGAAAACCAAAACTACTGTCGCTTTCGTGGTTCGGTCCGTCCGTGCAGTTTTCCGCGCTATTGCGGCAGATGCGTGGCAAATTTGCCGAGGCTCTTCTGCGCGCAAGATGACAGCGGATCAGCGGACGGGCAGCGAATTCACGTGGACGACGCTCCCGCTTGTTTGCCGCAAACCCCTGGTGCGTGGCGGCACGAGTTCGCCGAGGATCAGACGCTTGTTAACCCGCGCGAGTGGGCGCGACGATCTGCTCGACGTTGGCATTTGGGCGTCGCAGCAAACAGTGGGGCCACCAGCGGTCGCGTCGCAACATCGAAGGCCGGAAACCCGCAGGTCCGCGCGTTCGTGTTTGTCCTCGGTTCTACGTGCAGCGATCAACAGGGCACATGCGGACTCTCGCAAGGCTGAACAAAATCAGGGCGATGTGGGGAAGCGTCAGACGTGGGGGGACGCCCCGCAACTCCGCGCATCGGCTGATTTGTCGTGCTCACGAGTACGAACCGCCTTGGTTTTCGCAGTTCGCCCAGCATCCGTGACCGGCAGAACTTAGCATCGGCCGAGCGTCACGCTCTTCGTAAACCTCGCCGTCGCAATTTCACGCGCGCGGGTTGTAGCGAGTGTGCGGTGGGAAGAAAGACTTGGGGCTTGAGGCGTGGGGCTTGAGGGAAGTGATCGAGGACTTTCTGCATGAACACTAACCCGAAGCGCAAGCGAGGGTTCTTCGTCCGGCAACAATGAACCGGAGGGCTCGCGCCCTGCCGCTGACGAAGAGGGCATTCGCGAAAGCGCGTAATGTAGGCATCACCGGCCCCGTGATGTTTTTTGTTTCCTCTTCTCCGTTGTGCCGTCGACGCCGTTGTGGTGAGCCCATAAATCTCGGCGGGAGGATCGGATCACGAAAGCACGAAAACACGAAAAAGAGCCCGCGGCTAGCACTGTGGGCTATTTCCTCAATAGCTCGAGTCCTCAAAGCCTTCCTCGAAAAACCCTCGCTGGCGCTTCGGGTTAGTGGGCGTGCCGCGCGTGACGAATGCTGGCATGGATGATCTATTCGCGCTGCTGTGATCACCGCGGAGCGTGATGACTACATAAAAAAACGCGCCTACGCGAGTTGGCCTCGCGCAGGCGCGTGGAATTGCACACAAACGTTTTTCGCACGTTTCCGTCGTGGGATGGCCGGCGCACGCGTTCGTTCTGTTGGTTGTCCGTCGCGACGAGCGACAGGACGGGTTGCACTTGCGTTACGTAGCCACGCAAGCTCGGCGTGTCCGGCCCCCGATTTGCTCGACGGCGCGTTGCTGGACTCGGTCTAGAAAAGGCGAATCCTTGCGCGGTCCTGTCTCCGGTGACCGACAGCCCGTAGATCACCGGCCCGACGCAATTGAGCTATCACTTCCTGCTGAGAATTATTGCGAAACCTGAGAGACGATCCTCGTCTCTCGTCATAGCGTCCATGCGTTTGAGAATCGCAACAATCTCCAATAGCTGGCCCTTCCACATGTGGTATTACCATCGCTGGCGGTTGGGTTCGCGTCGGCGCTGTGACAGCGCGCCAATGCAAATCAACGCCGCCAGCGACGAGGACAGGCGCCGGGCCGCAGAGCTTTCTGCAGAAAACTCTGGAGACTGCGAGGAGGTAGAACAAAGCCCCGGTCGCAGTCCCATTCACAACCACGCCTGACTTGCGTCAGTAGCGCGCCTCTGCCCACATGGCTGACGCGGAGTATGACAACGCGCGCGGCCGATTTCTAGCGCAGTTTTTTGTAGAAAACTGCGAGGCGTTGAGGGGTTGAGGCTTTGAGGACTTGAGGTAAGACCTAGCGCAACATTAGTCACGCGAGCTTAAGATCTCATTCGTCTCCCTAAGTTGCGTCTGGAACGGGGCGACCGATCGGTAAAGGCAATTGATCCGCGGTCAAGAGATTTATAGAAAGTGGCTCAAGTCCCATTTTCATCATCGTGGACTGAGCGAGTTCACGCCAATATGGCCACACGTAGAGTAGGCCTGTCGACATTGCGAACGCGTAGCCATCGAACTTTTCAGGATCAACACTGACAGGCAACTCGTACGTGGATTGAAATGCGGCAGTAAGCATGAACACCTTGGCCCCTGGATTTGAATTATGGTTCGAAAGCGTAAGTGTATGGTAGATGTAGAGCAACTTGTGTGACTCTGCTTCGTCGAATCGCTCACATCGATACTCGATAGAGGTCTCGATGTTTTCATTGTTGGGAATATCTTTTCCTCGATCTACCATCATTCCAACAATCGTAACGGCCTTTAGAGCTGGGATCGTATTAGCATCCAATGTTTGAGTGCCTATCGCATTAGTGATTGCATGGTAGACTGCATGTGCAGCTATCACGTGGAGATACGTTTTATCGAATCCGCGATGTGCGGTAACGCGGTTAAGTGCTTCTTCAACGTCTTCATCGTAGTACGCACTTGATCTATTTCGAAATGTCGCCATTCCAATTTGCCATTCGACGTCAGTTACCTGAAATCGCTTTATTTCCCGCTCCCACACCAGGCAAATCGCGACAAGGCGGTTAGAATTTCGTAATGACGCCTCAATCGTCCTTCTAACTTCGAGCTCTCCAACCGCTCCGATCCAAGCTCCCGACGTTCGAATCATCACAATGCACGGCTTGTCTCGGGGCAATTGCTTCCGAGCCTTGGATATCGAGTCCGCTAAAGCACGTGCGGACGGGGACGTTGATTCGAATTTGGCTTTGACTTCGCAACAAATCGTACGTCCAGATCGGGTAGTAATCTCGGCTTCGTAGTCACACCCTCGCCGCTGCGTCCTTCTAACAAACTTAAAGTCGAGTTCGCTTCCAGCGAGAAATGAAAGGCACTCGAACTCAGCTAGAGCCGACTCCAGGGTTCCACTATTCAAATGGTCGATCCGCTCATCAATGCCTTCTGTACCCTGAAGGCGAAATAGCATTTGACTTAAGGACGACACACGAGTGAGATGTAGGGTGTCTGATAATCGTCCTGAGCCATCCGTTACGCGAAGAAAGCGACGGTTCAACGACAATTCGGTAGATGGATGAGATGAATAGCCCAGTACATGCGCATTCGTCCAAACGTCTCCCAGGAAGAACCTGAGAACATAAACCGAGAGAAAATAAGAAATAACGTCGCGATTTCTGCTGATGCTTAACGGTAAAGTCGCGACAGCACTGCGAGCCTGTTCAGCAAGCTCCGCAACAGTTAGCCGCCCAACTTGCTTTGGAAGTTCATCCATGATGCTCAAAAGCAAAATGGCGCGCAGCGCATGCTCACGCCCGACGAGTGGACACTGAGACTATAGAATCTCGCGAAGGACGACCCAGTCGTCCAAAGTTCGTTACCGCCCCGCACAGCGCACTTACTGCTTGATCAAATCCTTCACCGTCTTGCCCGATGGGATCATCGGCAATACGTGTTCTTGGTACGGCACTTCCACGTCGAGGACGAAGGGGCCGTCGTAGTCGATCATTTCTCGCAGCGCGTCGTGCAGGTCCGCCTTTTCTTTCACGTAGCGGGCGCCGCAGCCGAAGCCGCGGGCGATGCCGACGAAGTCCGGGTAGCGCTTCTTGGGGCCGATGCCGTCCCCCTTGCCGATCGCTTCCGGGTTGTCGATCGGGCCGAGATACGTGTGGGCCCGGTTGCTGGCGTGGAAGCGATCTTCCCACTGCATGACCATGCCCAGGTGCTGATTGTTGAGCAGCAGTACCTTGACCGGCAGCTTCTCGCAGACGCAGGTGGCCAGTTCCTGGATGTTCATCAGGAAGCTGCCGTCGCCGTCGATGTCGATCACCAACCGATCCGGGTTGGCCGCCTTAGCGCCCATCGCGGCCGGCAGGCCGAAGCCCATCGTCCCCAGGCCGGAGCTCGAGAGCCAGGTGCGCGGGACGGTGAAATCGAAGTACTGAGCGCTCCACATCTGATGCTGGCCGACGCCGACCGCCACGATCGGCTTCAGATCGCGCGTCATCTTCGACAGTTCGCTGATCGCGTACTGCGGGACGATGCCGGGATAGTCTTTGTCGTAGGTGAACGGATCGCTGCGCTTCCAGGCCGCAATCTGCGCGTTCCACTCGTCGAGGCCGGCCTCGGGCGGCTGCACCACTTTGTTCAGCTCGGCCAGGGCGAAGCGGATGTCGCTGATGATCGGGATGTGGGCTTCTTTGTTCTTGTTGATCTCGGACGGATCAATGTCAATGTGCACGATCTTGCCGTGTTTGGCGAACTCAGAGACCTTGCCCGTCACGCGATCGTCGAACCGGACGCCGAAGGCCAGCAGCAGATCGGCCTCGTTCACGGCGTAGTTGGCGTAGACGCTGCCGTGCATGCCTAGCATGTCGAGCGCCAGCGGATCGTCGGTGGGGAAACAGCTCAAGCCCATCAGCGTGGTGGTGACGGGGATCTGTGTTTTCTTGGCCAGCTCGAATAGCTCGGCGCTGGCGTCGCCGGCGATGACTCCGCCACCGGCATAGATCACCGGACGACGAGCGCGGCGAATGGCGGCCGCCACTTGGGCAATCTGCTCGGGACGAGCGCGGCGATCTTCGACGTGATAGCCCGGCAGGTACATCGGCGCTTTGAAGTCAGGCACCGTCTGCGCCTGCTGGATGTCTTTCGGCAGGTCAATCAACACGGGGCCGGGGCGACCGGTGGTGGCCAGGTGGAACGCCTCGCGAACGATACGGGCCAGGTCGTTGACGTCAGTCACCAGGTAGTGGTGCTTGGTGATGCCACGGCAGACTTCGACGATTGGCGTTTCCTGGAAGGCGTCTGTGCCGATGACGGACGTGCCGACCTGCCCGGTGATGGCGATCAACGGAATACTGTCCATCTTGGCGTCGGCGATTGGCGTGACCAGGTTCGTGGCCCCGGGACCGCTGGTGGCCATGCAGACGCTGACCCGGCCAGAGCTGCGCGTGTAGCCTTGCGCGGCGAACCCGCCCCCTTGCTCATGGCGCGGCAAGATCGTGCGGATGCGATCTTTGTACTTGGTCAGCGACTGGTGCAGCGGCATACTGGCGCCGCCCGGATAAGCGAAGATGATGTCCACGCCGTGATTGACCAACGACTCGATCAGAATATCGGCGCCGTTCATGATGCCGGTAGTAGCCGCAGGGCGCGGAATAGTAGCCACGAGAAAGCCTTTTCGTGCAACGCTAACGCGTCGGCGCCGTTGGTAAAGCCGGCTACGACGCGACGCTGGGGTTGTGGATACGGAATAGGAAAGGGCGGCGCCAACAGCCCGCGTTCCAAACGCGGTTCCCGAGCGAAGGGGCGGCAGTGGCGAATACTGTAAAATACGCCGCGCAGGCGGTTCTTTCAACCATGCGGGGGAGGCGAATTCGAGGGTAGCAGGCTTGTTTCTGGGCAGCCGACGCGGAAATACCGGGGAGGCGGCCTAAAACCCGGCGAACTCTCCGGATTGCAACGGCCGGCGCGCCGGCAGGCGACCCTCTTCAGACAGCGGCCGAGGGGCCGAGGTTCACCCCCGAGAGCGCGACTCCTCTGGCTCGCGCTTCGGCTCCGTCTGGTGTCTTTGGTTGGTGAGTTTCTACCGTCCGCTTTGGACCTCACCGCGGTGGCAAACCCGGCGTCAGGAGACCATCGCCGTCGACATCCGAGGTCGAAGATCAGGCGGCCACGATTCGTTGGCGAATGATCTGCGCGCATAGGAAGTTGATCGCGCATTCGATGGAAACTTGCGCGGGTTCGGCGCGCAACGTCCTGGTAGGATGAAGACGTCGTACTGCGTAATGCGCAACGAATTCGCCTCGTGCCACGGAGCTCCGACCATGATCCAAAATGTCGACCCTGGCGCCGGCGCGCCGAGCGATCTGACACCGCCGAAGAAGTCAGGTTGTTGGTTGTACTCGCTGCTTGGTGTTGTGGCTGTAGTTCTCTTGATTGGATTGTTACTGCCAGCAACTCGAACGTCTCGTGAAGCGCCGCGGCGAGCTCAATGCGCTAACAACCTCAAGCAGATCATGCTGGCTATGCACACATACGCCGATACGTTCGGCGCGTTCCCGCCAGCGTACACGGTTGACGCCAATGGAAAGCCTCTGCACAGTTGGCGGACGTTGCTACTGCCCTACTGCGAAGGGGCCGAGGTTTTTAAGAAGCTGGACTTGTCCAAACCGTGGGATGATCCGGTCAACGCCGAATTGTTCGAGCAATTCACAAAGCAAACTGGCCCGGCTGCATTTCGTTGTCCCTCGAATGATATCCCGCGCGGGATGACTGCCTACCTGGCGATCGTCACGCCCAATAGTTGCCTACGCCCAGGCGAAGGACGACGACTGGAAGACATCAAAGACGACACGTCGAACACGGTGGTAGTGATCGAAGTTCCGGCGGACAAGGCCGTGCGCTGGATGGAGCCTGTTGACGCAGACGAGGCGCTCATGCTGTCGATCGGAGCAGATCGAGATTCGCGTTCGCCGCACCCAAGCGGGTTTATGGTGGGGTTCTGCGATGGCAGCGTCAGACTCCTACGTAATGAGTTGTCGGCTGAAGATCGCCGGGCGTTGATTACCATCGACGCGCGGGACAAGGTCGAACTGCCGTGATGGATTCGACGAAGAGCTTTAACCGCAGATTTCGCAAAGGACGCAGATTTGAAAAGGGTCGATCCCACCATTTGTCTGCTTCGATTTTCCTCTGCGCCTCCGCGCCTCGGCGGTTCCCCTCTTTATCTTTCAAGGGACGAAGAGGTTGAACCGCCGAGGCGCGGAGACGCAGAGAATTCAAGTGTGTCTATCCTGGCGTCGCGCGTTGGCGTCGCTGCGGAGAAGAGGCCTCTATAGAACGAGGGGGGTATCGCATGACTCCTATCAACGACGAATCACCAAGCGGCGTTGGCGGCGCACTACCGGACAAGAAGTCGCAGTACTGGATTGAAGGGATGGTTATTCTAGCCGGCGTGACTGTCGTCGTTGCTTTATTGGTCCCTCTAGACCGAAGGGCAGGGACTGCCGCGTATCGCAACTCGTGTTCGGTGAATCTGAAGAACATCGCGCTGGCCCTGGAGCAGTATCACAACAAACATCATGCCTACCCGCCTGCATACACAGTCGACGCGGACGGAAAGCCATTGCACAGTTGGCGAACGTTGATTTTGCCGTATCTTGAGCAACGAGCCCTGTACGACTCGATCGATTTTTCAAAAGGCTGGGACGACCCGGCGAATGCAGCCGCCTATTTGGCGCCGGCGCCGGAGATCTATCGTTGCCCTTCGTCCGGCAGCCCGGAAAATCACACGACCTACCTGGCCGTCGTGACGCCAACGAGCTGCTTGCGCCCCGCGGCGCCGAGGCCAAAAGCGGATATTACAGACGGGCTGCAGAGCACCGTGGATGTAATCGAAGTGGCGCCGAAGGACTCGGTGCACTGGATGGCGCCTGTCGACGCGAACGAGGCGATGGTGCTGAGCTTGGGGCCGGATTCCAAGCTCTCGCATCCGGGAGGGGTGAACGTCGCCTTCTGCGATGGTCGCGTCATTTTCGTTCCGGCCACCTTGCCAAAAGAAAAGTGGCGAGCGTTGATCTCGATTGCCGGAAACGACGACGCAAGCGAAAAGGATTTCTAGGTGGAACTATGATTGCGGCGCGGCGATGACGCGCTGCGGCTTTTCGCAAACGTTCCTTCACTCAGCCGCCGGCAAGCAATTGCGATTCGGTTCGGGAGCGTGGCTCTTTCGCGTATCGCCCCATTTCAGGCGAGCGTTTGGCGTTTCGCTTTGTTTGCGCGAAAACCCATTCCAGCACTGCCAAGGGCGCCAGCCAGCAGAGCCAGGGGGTGAATTGGTCGAGGCCTTCGCTCGGCACGGTCACCGTGGCTAGTCCGCCGATCAAGCGGATGACGACGGCCGAGCAGAGCAGGGCGTAGCTGCGCGTCATCCAGCGGCGGTGCGATTCGTAGCGGCGCTGGACCGCGGTTCGCCAGCCCATCGCCGTGCAGACTGCCGTTGCGATTGCGAGCGCTGAAAAGCCAAGCTGCCCGCTGAGCCCCGCCTGGGCGTAGAGGGCCATCCACAATCCGCTGGGCGCGAGCGCGAGCAAGATGGTCAGCACTTGCACACGACCAAGCCGGCGATGCCAACGCGGCAGCCGCTGGCGAAACCGCTCGCTCATCAATAGCAGCCCGGCGACGAGCGTGAACGGCCCGGTGAGAATGTGAATGTAGAACGACCAGCCGTAGGCGCCGAAGAAATACGCCTGGCGCCCGCGGAGGAAATCGACGTGAAAGTCAGGCGGCACGTAATTGCGGTAGTTCCAGACGACCGCGGCGGTGACTTTGAGGATGACGAGCGCCGCGGCGAGGGAGAGTGCGCGTCGCAAGATTCGCGCTGGCGTCGCCGATGTGGCCTCCATTGGGAAGAACCCTCGCTGGCGCTGCGCGTTTGGTTTGTTTGGTTCGCCGTGCGCAGCGCTGGCCGGCGCCCCGGCCCTCTCCCGACGGGAGAGGGGGCATTCGCAGACCACGCTCGCCCGGCCTACGCCTTAAACCAGCATTTCTTTGATTGTCTTCAGCTCTTCGTCGTCGATGCCTTGCGACTTCAGGTTGAGCTTTTCGAGGCCGTCGATGCCGAGGCCGATTTTGATTCCGTGCTTGATGAATGGGTTTTCCCACACAGAATAATTCTGCAAGCGGCGCTCGGTGCCGTAGCGCTTGAGCACGGCCACGCCCGTGGCGTCGGCCGCGATGCGGTCACGGCTGGCGACGATCAGCTTCGGTTCTTCGGTATCGCCGTGCGATGGGCCGCCGAAGACGAAGCTCTTCGAGCCGTCGAGAATATTGAGCGCTGGTTTAATGCCCAGGTTCAACTCGGCCACGCGGTTGACCATCGGCTCGACCTCTTCGACGTCGAGCTTGCGACCTTCTGGGCCCACGCGGCGGCGGCTGCCCGAGGCCTTTTGGTCGAACAGGTTGTTATTCCCTTTGAACGACGTGTGGAATTCGCGGCGACTGCGGTGATGGCTCATGCCGACGAAGGCCTTCATCGACATCGTGAACCAGGCCTGAAAGTGGGTCTTGATCACCGGAACGTTGATCACGTGGTCGACCGCGAAGAGCAGCTCGGCCAGCTCAAAACCGTTCGGCCAGTGTTCGGCGTTGGCAGGCTTGATCTTGCGCCAATGTTCGATCTTGGGGTCTTTGCCGAGGCTTTCGAATTCGGCGGCGGCGTCTTCCAGCCCGCAAGCGACGACGGGCGCCTTGAAATCGCTAATCGCCTGATCGACCGCTTCGACATGACCGACGCTCTTCATCACGTCGATCGTCTTGGGAGTCGACGTCGAGAACGTGGCCGAGAAGCTGCGATCGGCCACGATGATTCGCTTGGCGCCGCGCTCGGCCACCAGCTTGATCACGGCGTAGAGCACTTCCGGATTGGTTGTGGTTGGGCTGGCGATCGCGCCGGTGACGTTCGGCTTGATCAGCACGGTTTGTTCCGGCTTGATGAAGTCCATTCCGCCAGAAAGGGCGACGGCGCGACGAACGGCTTCTTCGATACTCGACCCGCGAGCGATGCCGACGTCGGCGCCCTTGGGGGCTGCGTCGTCGCCAAACGCGTGGCTGGGGTGAATCAGCCGGCTGCCAACACTGGCGGCCAAGGTGGCGGCGCCTGCGGTTTGAATAAAGTGACGCCGATTGTGGCGATGGCGGCAAGGATGCATGGCAGACCTCTCACTTTGTGCGAGCTGGAAGTGGGCGACTACGAAGTGGTCTTCAAATTCAACGAAACGTTACGGTAGGGCGAAGCTCCTGCTGAGCCGCGAAGATGTACACGCGTTGACAACGGATTCGGCTCGGCGGGAGCCTCGCCCTCACACTAGCCAATAGTGGCGCCGGCATCTCAGACCCGCCACAGGCCTGAGTCAGCAGCAGCTTACTTGGCTGATTTTAACCAATCCTCGAGTCCAGTGCGAACTTTATCGCTCCGGGCGTTCAGTTCTTTGGCCTTTTCGGCCGGGACTTCCTTCGAGGCGTGGATCATGCCCATCGTGTCGGTTTTCAACTTCGAGAGGTCCGTGCGGAACGCCTCGGGGATCGGGTTCTTTTCGGCGATGTTTTTGGTGCGAACCTGACGCAGGACGTCCGCCAACTGGTCGTTGCGCCGGACGATCGAGGCGACCTGCGGAAAGTCCTTATCGAGCTTGTGGTGGCAGTCGAGGCACATATCGACCAGCTTGAATTCGGCCGGCGGATTGCCGACGTCATGATTGCCGTGGCAGTCAACGCAGGTGGGGTACTTGGTGTTGATCCGCTTCGAGAAATCCCAGTGGTGCGGACCCGCAGCGAGCTGCTCGGCCTCGTTGCTGTGACACTCAGAACAGACCTTGAGATGAGCGCTCAGCTTGGTGCCGATGAAGTGGAACTCCTCTTCGTGCGCTTTGGAGTCGACTTCTCGATTGCCGCCGTGACAGTCATAGCAGGTCAGATCTTGCAGGTCATGCGCGCTGCGGACGAAGTGCTTGACGGCGTCCGTCAATTCGCGGCCGGCTGTCAGGTGGCAGGCGACGCAGTTCGACGCGACCACCGGCAGCGGGTGCCCCTCGGGCCAGCCCTTGGGGGCGACGAGCTTGCGCGGGGCCGGCTTGGCCGGAGCTTCTTTCTTCTCAGCGGCGCCCTTCGGCGTCGATTGCGGCTCGGCGGCCGTTAAGGCAAGCGTTGCTACAGCCACCAACGCCATTGCGAACAGCGCGAGCGAACCGCCACGTCGAAGGTTAGGCGAAGAATGGGAGATTTTGTAAGCGGCCACACTGACCAACGCCAACGCCGCGCATGCCATGAACACAGGTGACACCAAGGACTCCTCGCCGAGGGGATTGCGAGCGAAAAGGGATGGGATCGACGGTGCTCGTCGATTCGGCCCGACGGCTTACAGGCTAGGAGCCGATCCGGGCGAAGTCAAGAAACGGACGCGGAAGTTATCCGCTGCGCATCCGTCGCCAGCGCCGCGCGCTGGTTGGCGCCAATGCCAACAGCCCGATGGCGGCCAAGGCGATCGTGCCGGGCTCCGGAACGATGACGTACGCGTACCCCGCCACCGATCCGCCATACGTCATGCTTAGCGAGAGCGGCGAATCACTACTAGGGAGCGTTTCGGTAACTGTGGTTTGCACCGGAAAGGTGACTGTCACCAGATACAAGTTGGAGTTGAGTTGGTTCGATGTCAGCGTGCCGACGCCGGATGCGATTTGGGTTGCGGCGCTGACGAGCGAAGTCGATCCGACGAAATCCGGAATTGTAACTCCGAAAACGGGAAGGACTCCCCCTTTCAGATTGTAGTCGAGGTCGCCGCTAGAGAAGGTCAACCCTAGCATACCGGCGGTTGAAAACGTGAAGGTTCCACCCGACCCCGACAATGGCATCGAACCGCCGCTGATCTGATGAATATTCGCGTCGACGTTTCGAATCGCCAGCGTGCCGGTTGAGGCGGTGATCGAAACTGGGGCTTTTGTCGTGAGCGAGACGCCGTAACTGGCCGGCGCGCTGCCTGGCGTCGCGATCGTGCCGCCACCAATCTGGGGCGAGAGCGGAACAATGCTTGTTGTTTGTTGTGCGTAGGTCGCGTCGTATCGCGAGAAGGATAGGTTTCCTTGGCCCGTAAAGATAACCCGTGTCGGATGATCGAGGTCGTCGATATCGACGTCGATGGCGCCGCCCAAGAAGCTCGTTAGACTGCCCGGGTTGCCAGTGGAGAAGGCGCCGCTCAGCACCTTTTGATTCGCGAAGTTTCCAGATATGGGTACGCCGCCAAATGTGCCCGAGGCGCTACCGCTGAGAGTCAACCAGCTACCGGCGTTATACTTTCCTTGATTTCCGCTCGTGGGCGCAATGGCCGATAGCCCGGTGGCGGTCCCGGTCGGATCGATAATAAACGGGATGCCCGCCGTTGCGAGCGACTGCGTTACAAGCAATAGGCAGACGGACGCAATTGCTACTCGCAAACTAAGATGTGACTTCATTGGCGTTCTCCCTACCCAAGACACGCTGGTGTGAAACAAGATCGACGGTGGGCCGAATATAACTGCGCGCGGGGGCGATTGCCATTAAATCCGGAGCGCGCGGCGAAAAACGGCGGGCCGGCGGCTTACGCCCGCCAAGACATCAGAGCCAATACGCCAAAGATGGCGACCATGAAGCCCAGGATCCAGGTTCCCGTGCGGAGGGCGCCGAAGATGATCTGGTCATTTCGCTCGTGCCGCGTTCCGGAGTAGACCAGGCTGATGGCAACGATCAGCGGCAGGCCGTACCAGAGGTCGGTCCCCACGCCCAGCAGCGGCACAAAGGCAAAATCTAGCATGGTGTCTCTCGCAAAAGTATCAGGCACGCACCGCGCGGCCAGTGGGCCACAAGCAGATTGTGAAGTCCAGAAAAGGCAATTTTGCCACAGAGGCCACAGAGGACTCAGAGAAGAAGTTCGGGGCAATTCCGATTATTGCAATGAACGAGCATCACTGCTCGCGCTTGCTTCCGAACTCTCTGTGTCCTCGGTGCTCTCTGTGGCAAAATCTTTTTCATTGGGTAGGTCCGCCGCCCAAGGCCCCGACTACGACGGCGCTTCTGGTGGTCCGGTTCCGGCCTCGCCCCCTTCTTTCGGAGCGGGGTCGCCTTCGGCCGGTCCGGCGAACGCGTCGTAGATCGCTAGCACATTGAGCAGGCCGGCGACCATCGTGTAAACGGTGCCGATTTCGAAGAAGCGATTTAGCCGTTTATGCAACTGGTCGAGTTCGCTCGGCGTGTCCATGCCGGCCTTGTTCAGGCTGGGCGGGACCATGAAGTCTTTCCAGAGCCCAAAGTTGGCCGGAGCGCTGCCGTGGTTCACTCGATACGCTTGGACAAGCGCCGGTAGCGCCGGCAAGCCAACGGCCACCTGGCAGAAATAAGGAAAGCGATTGTCGCCCGGTCGCATCGAGGCGTAGACCACGCGCCCCTCGCCCAGGTAGAGACCGAAGACAAACGTGCCGAGGATGCAGACGAAGAACAGCAGGGCTTTGGACCGGCGTCCCTGATACCAATGGCCCAGGCCCGGGATCAGCCAGGCCAGCGTGGCCGCCAGCACCGGGTCTTTGAGCGCCGGCTCCGAGGCGCTCGACCGTGCGGTAGCGTCTTGCGGGGGCGCGACTGGTGAAATTTTGGCCACGTTGTTGCGTCCTCCTGATCCAATATCCCGCGCGGCGCCACGCACAAACCGCCGTGGCGAAAGTAATTACGCCGTTATTCTAGTCATCAGCGCAGGTCACGCCAGACCAAGACTCCCTGGGCGTTTGTCCGCGATGGTGTATTCGTTTGTTCCGGTGAGATCTTTGGGATCGAGCCGCGGTTATGAGCCGCCCGCAGTGGGCGCCAGCAACGCAGTTTGCCCCCGGATTTTCGACCTGGAACCGCCGGCAGGGCTTTGTTAGACTCCGCGACCATTTCTGACCAGCAGCGGACCGAACGGCTGCTGGTTCCCAGCGAATTTCGCGATCTTTTTACCTGTCGAAAACGCAGGCCAGGGACGGCCACTAGGGGCAATCTCGCGACATTATGTCTGCGAAGGAGCCTCGACATCGCCTCCCCCGCGGAGCCTGCACTTGGAGACGCTATGCACGCGCGGATTGCGGTCCTCAGCCTGGTTGTCTTGTTGTCGATTGCCGGCGTCTCTTCGGCTGCGCCCCCTTGGGCCAAGCTCGACTTGTTCAAGAAGCTCGAAGCCAATCCGAATCAGGACTACCCACTGACAGAGGACTGCGGCCCCTGGTCCATCATGGCGGTCACGTTCTCAGGGCCAGACGCCAAAGAGCAAGCGCAGGAATTGATCTACGAGATTCGCCGCCGGTACAAGCTGCCGGCTTACATGCACACGATGCACTTCGACCATGCGAGTGGCACGTTTGGCGACAAGAGCAAAGGGACGACCAAGAAAGGGCGCTACCGGCTGAACGAGCGCGACGAGATCGCCGTGCTGGTTGGCGACTTTTCCGACGTCGATGACCCGGCCGCGCGCAAGGTGCTGGAGAAGATCAAATACGCCCACCCGGACTGCCTCGACGTCGAGAAGCGACTGGCCGAAGGCAAGACCGACAGCCGATCCTTGGGTCGCCTGCGCGCCATCCAACAGGCCGTGATGCCGGAGACCGCCAAGAAGAAGAACAAAGGGCCGATGAGCCACGCCTTTATCACGACCAATCCGCTGCTGCCGGATGAGTACTTCGTCCCCAAGGGGGTCGACAACCTGGTCAAGGATATGAACAGCACCGTCGAGCACAGCCTGTTGAAATGCCCTGGCAAGTACACCGTGAAGGTGGCGACCTTCAAAGGGCAGACCGTGATCGATCCACGCGAGATCAAAGAGATCGAGAACGGCAAAACCATGAGCCATCAATTGGAAGACGCGGCCGAAAACGCCCATCGCGTGACCATGGCGCTCCGCAAAAAAGGCTACGACGCGTACGAATTTCATGATCGCAACGCCAGCATTGTCACTGTGGGCGCTTACGAAACCGTCGGCGGTCCACGGGCTGATGGCAAGTTCGAGATCAATCCGCAGGCCCAAAAGATCATCACCGAGCTAGGGCCAAAGCCGCCGAAGCCGGGCCTCGATGTGAAGGGGCTGCAACCGATGGTCATCGAAAGCGGCCGCGCTCATATTCCGCTCGACATGCAACCGATGCTCGTCGAAGTGCCCAAGCAATCGCTCGGGGCCCAGTACGAGCGACCAACGCTGGGCGGCAAGTTCTAGTGGCGCCGTTGCTGCTTCGTCAGCGGGAGCGCGGTTAGTTCAGGGGAGTGCGAGGCTCCCGCCGAGCAACGCAGCGGTGGACGGGTGGCCAATCGATACGTCGCGCGATTCGCTTGCGACGATTGGCGATCGAGATGCCGGTTTAGTGGCGCGCGGCTCAGCAGGAGCTTCGCCCTCCCGGAACGCGGTTGCGATCGAACTGTTATGATGGGCGGCCGATGTAGTTTTCGGCGTTCGCTCATTCAGGCCACTCCGTTCTGATCCACTGCCATGCCAACGCTCGTACTTGGGACGCATAATCGCAAAAAGGGAACTGAGCTCGCGGAGTTGGTTGCGCCGCTAGGGCTGACGGCTCGCACACTGGCCGAGTATCCGCAGGCCATTGAAGTCGTCGAAGATGGCGACTCGTTCGCCGCCAACGCCAGGCTGAAGGCCGTGCAGCAGGCCCGCCACTTGAACGAGTGGGTGCTGGGCGAAGACAGTGGGCTCTGCGTGGCGGAGCTCGGTGGCGCGCCTGGCATTTTCTCGGCGCGCTATTCGGGCGAACACGCCACGGATGAAACGAACAACGCCAAGCTGCTGGCCGAATTGGGGACCACGCCGCTGGCGAAGCGCGGCGCTTATTATGTCTGCTACGCGGTCCTCTCCAGTCCCACGGGCGAAATTGCCTTTGAGGTGGAAGGACGCTGCCACGGGCGAATTCTCTTCGAGGGGCGCGGAACCAACGGCTTTGGCTACGACCCGCTGTTCGAGATCGTCGAGTACCACCGCACGTTCGGCGAACTGGGACCCGCGGTCAAACGCTGCCTGAGCCATCGCGCCCGGGCGCTGCGCGAGGTGCTGCCGAGACTGGCTGCGACGCTTGTTTGAACGGTCGAGTTTGTAGAACTACTCGAATCCTTCCAACGTCACGGCCATCACCACTGGGGCCGTGGCGTCGTCCCCTTTGATCAGCTCGACGTGGTCGATCGTTTCCTTGCGTTTCGGCTCGATCGACAGATAGCGGATCTGTTGATCGCGCAGCAAACGCGCGAACTTGCTGCCGGGCACGTCGACCTGGCGGATGTAGTCAGCAAAGTGTTCGCCGTTGCGTAGCTCGTGATCCTCGGTCTGACCATCGGCGTATACCAGGCGGACGGTCATCGTCAGCGAGCCCTTGCGGCCGAGTGGGTAGCCCCAGCCGCTGACGCCGCTCAAAAAGTGAATGCTCTTGGCCGGCGCGTTGCAGGGTAGCGTCACACTCTTGGGCATCTGCGGCGGAAACTCTCCCTGCGGGCCGTAGAGCAGAACGGCGTTACGAACCCGGTCGCCGCGCGGATCGATCAAATAAAATGGCACGCCGAAGAATGTTTGCGGTTCCCAACTCGGGAAGATCAATCGCTCGACGTCGGATTTCTCGTTGATGAACATGCCTTTGGTGGTGATCGAGGTCGCCACTTTGTCGAGCGGCAGCGGCAGGAAGCGACCTCGCGCTGAGAGAAACTCGAGCAGGTTCACCAGCTCATCGGCCGGTAGCTTCTCGAAGCCCTCGGGCATGAGGGAGCGTTTCGACCCGACGAGTTCGTCGATGTCTTCGCGCAATATCACTTGTCGCTTGGCTTCGGCGTCGAGCAATTCGATCGTGGTCTTCGTTTCGGCCGCCAACAGGCCGGTCAGCACGCGGCCATCGGTCGTGGCGACGGTGTACTGTGAGTAGTTGCCTTCGACCGAGCGGTTCGGATCAAGCACTTCCGTCAGAATATCGCGGCGCTTGCGCGCGGCGACGCCGGTCAGGTCTGGCCCAACGGCGCCCCCTTGCCCGCCGTGGCGGTGGCATTTGCCACAGTTCTTTTCAAAGACCTGTTTGCCGGCCGCCGCGTCGCCACGCCGATCAGCCAGCGGCAAGAACTCGTCGAGGATCTGTTGCCGATCTGTGTTCGACAATCGCCCAGCGCGGGCCAGCAGCGCCGCCGCGCGCTCGCGCAGCTTGGCGTCTGGGTGTTGCGAAAGCCGGGTTTCCATTTCCACCGAGAGCGAGCCCGGCGGAACGCGATCTTGTTCGAGCGCGTCGAGCAAGGCCGCGGTCCATTCGGGACGTCGCAAGAGCACCGCCAGCGCTTGCGCCTGCGCGGCGGGCGTGTAGCGACTCCAGCCGCCGATGATGGCGCTGCTCACCTCGTTGGACTTCGTGCGCCCCAACACGTCGAGGACGCCGGCGACCAACTGCGGGCTCGCCTTAGGCGAAATCAACTCGACGACGGCCGCGATCGTTTCGGCGGTCGTGTCGAGTTGCAACAATCCTTCGACCGACGTGATGCGATCCTTCTCCGTGCGCTCGGTGTCGGTCGCTTCGCGCAGCAAGCTGGTTCGCATTTCGGCCGCCGCGCCGCGGAGCGCTTCGCCGGCGTTCCAGCGATTGGCCAGCGCGATGACCTGCAAGCCGCTCCCGCCGCGAAGTTTTGCGAGTAGCGCTGCGAGCGACGCCTTCAATTCCTCGTCGACCTTCGGGGGTTGATTCTGCGGCCAGCCAGCGACAAGACCAGCGACCGCGGCCTCGGCCACGGCGCGATCGCCGGCCGCCAGGTTTTTCAGGACAGGCGTAATCGGGCGGCCCGCCAACGAATGGGCGTAATTGCCGGCAACGATCTTCACCGCGTTCAGCAGCGCCGCAGACGCCGGTTTCGTCGTATCTCGTTTGGCAACCGCGTTCAGAAAGTCCGCGCCGCTGCGGGCCGCCGCGCACGTGGCCGCCAACGGCAACCAGCGATCTTCGGCCACTTCCGGCTGTTCCAACAGCGCCGCGATTTGTTTGGCCACAAGGACGCCGCCGGAGCCATCAGCCAAAGCAAGCAGTACATCGAGCCGTAGCTGTGGGTCAGGGTCTTTGAGTAGCGGCGCGGCGATCAGCGATTGCGTGCCGCCGAGATGCATGCTGGGAAGCGCTCGTAGCGCGTTGCGGCGCACGCTGACGTCTGCGTGATTCAGCAAGTTCGTGCAGAGTTCGGCCAGGCGCGGCTCGAACGCCTCGCCGCCCGGCGCCGTGCGAAGTCCGACCAGCGTCCACAGGGCGTGGATGACTGACTGCGGGTTGTCTCCCTTCTCGATCACTGCAACCAGACCCGCTTGCACATCGTTCTTGCCGCGCGCCACAAGCAGTTGCTGCGCTTGCAATCGCCACAGCAGGTTATCGTGGGCGAGCGCCGCTACGAGTTCGGCTGGCTTGGCGGCGTCGAGCTTGATGGCCGGCATGCCTTGCGCCGTGTTGTGGACCGATCCGGTAGACGCGACGTGCGTTTTGTCGCGGAGCGTGGTCTCGTAGGCGTTCCCTTTGCCGGTCTTGAAGCCGTGCGGCGTAGGATTGTGCTGCACGACATAGTTGTACCAATCCAGGACCCACACGCCGCCGTCTGGGCCCACGGCCGCGCCGATCGGCGCGCTCCACGGGTCGGTGCTCGCCACCAGGTTAAAACCATCGCGAGCGACGTACCCGCTGCCGCGCGGCGTGAGCCAATCAAGATGGACCAGATGCCCAGTCGGCTCGCAGACGAGCGCGGCGCGATTCCAATACTCTTTGGGGAACGCGCGGGCCGTGTAGATTTCATCGCCAGTCGCGGCCGTAAAACCGCCGTGCCAGTCCATCTGGCGCACGTCGTCGGCGATGGGATGATACTGCTTATGATCTTCGATCCCTGCGCTGCCAGTGGCGTGCATGCCATGCACGCGTTCGAAGTAGCGGTTCGGGATGGCCAGTTGCACGCTGTGTTCGTTGTTAGCGGTACTGGCGAAGACCGCGCCGGCCTCGTTGATCCCTAGTCCCCAGGTGTTGTTGCTGGTCGATGTGAGGACTTCGAAATCGCTACCGTCCGGTCGGAAGCGATAAATGCCCTGGCGAAAGCTGTGTTCGGTGTCGCCGGCCTTTACCTTGCCGCCGCTGTAGCCGACCGTGGCGTAAATCCAATTGTCGAAACCGTAGTGCAAATTCGACGTCACCGCGTGCGTGTCGGCGCGGCCGAATCCGCTGAACAGCGCGCGGCGAGTTTCCCCGACGCCATCGCCGTCTTTATCTTCGATCAGCAGAATGTGCGGCGAAACGGCCACGATCACTCCGCCTGGCACGGGCAGCAAACTCGTCGGGATGTTCAGATTCTCGGCAAAGACCGTAAAGCGATCGGCGCGGCCGTCGCCATCGGTGTCTTCGCAGATCTTGATACGGTCGAGGCCATTCTCGTGCGGGTTCTCACGCAGCGTGTTGGGATAGTCGAGACTTTCGGCCACCCACAGCCGGCCGCGCGCGTCGAACGCCATGGCGATGGGTTTCACGATGTCTGGCTCTGCCGCGAACAATTCTGCGCGAAAGCCCTCTGGCATGTGCAGGCGGGTGAGCGAATCGGCCGGCGATAGTGGCAGCGGCATGCGACGGATCCGATCTGCCTCGGTTCCCCACTTCTGCCCGGCGACGTAATTCGGCAGTCCTTCGCCGGCGTCCGTGAACTCCGGCGTGGGGATAGCGTCGGGGACTCGGCCGGCGGCCCAGCGAATTCCGGCGGCGAGCAGCTGGATGTAGCCCGGCTCGCGCCACGTCCGTTCGTCATGGCCAAGCGCCGTGTAATAAACGCGGCCCTCGCCTTGCCGGCGGACCCAGGTGTAGGGCTCGTAGCCGCCGGCGTGCTCGCGGACCATCAGCACGCGGCGATCGGCCGAGACTTCGTTGTGCAGATACGTTTCGTCCCAGCTTTCGAAACTGGCGACGTCTTTCATGGCCGGATGTTGAGCGTCGATGATCTTCGCGCGAAAGACGCCCGTGTCGTGACGATCGAAACGCCCGCCGACGAGCGAGGTGTACTTGGCGCTGTTGCGAAAGCAGTGCGAAGCGCAATGGACGGCGACGAGCCCGCGGCCGGATTCGATCCACCCAAGCAGGGCTGTTTCGTTCTCGGTCGGCAAGTCGCCTGTGTCTCGATAGACGAGGACACAGTCGTACAGTTTTAGATTCTGGGCGTTGAGGTCGCGAACGTCGGTCGTATAGGTCAGGTCGATCTCTTGCTTCTTGAGCGCCTCGCCAACCACGCGATGCATAACCGCTGGGCGATGATGACTGTCATCGCCAAGCATCAACACGTTGAGCTTGCTGGGGGCCGGCTTGTCGGCAGTGTTCTGTTGGGTCGCTGGCTTCTCGGATGTCTTGTCCGGCTCAGCGGCAAACACGAAAGCGCCCAGCGCAGCAGTAAAGACTGCGATGAGGAGAAGCGACGAAATGGATCGAGCGGGCATACGGGAATCCGCCGTGCGACTGATATGGATGAAGAACCACAGAATCGCGCAGCGGGTGTGCGCGATGATTCCTAGGATAGTCGTTGGCTACCACGCCTGCCACGGCGCCAAGTAGGACTTGCAGGAAGGGCGAGGCTCCCGCCGAGCCGAGAAATGGACTCGACAACGCTTCAAGAAAGAGATCTCACGCGGCGTCGCGGAGAAGGTCGTAGGTCACGCACTCCGTGCGTGACAAGGAACAGAGTGAATCGCAACCCAAAACCCGAAGCGTCGAACGAATTTCTCCGCGTTCTCCGCGCCTCCGCGTGAGATTCTCTTTCGCACTGCAATCGAGCGCGCTTCACGGCTCGGCGGGAGCCTCGCCCTCCCGGATGCCTGTTCGTAAGGTCGCTCGTTGACAGTTGAGAAAGCCGATTGGTAGATCACTGCGGCCTTCGAGCGTTAGGTCCGCTAGCGCTTCGCCGAGGACGGGCGCGAATTTGAAGCCGTGGCCTGATAAGCCGGCGACGAACGCGATGCGCTGGTCGGCCGGATGGCGATCGACGACGAAGTGCTCGTCCGGGCTCATCGTGTACATGCAGACCGCGTGATGCGTCATTCGCTGCGAGACACCCGGTAGGCACGCCGCAATAAAATCGCCGACGCGCCGCTGATCGGCGGGATCGACTGCGCGATTGACTGTGAGCGGGTCGGCGACGACTTGCCCGCCCGAGTGTTCGGAGACTTTGATCTCGCCGGTGTCGATTTCCGGGAAGCCGTAGAAGACGCCGCCGGGCGTTTCGTACAAGAACGCCGGCGTATGGGCGTCAGCGCGGTAATTGGGTGAATTAGTCGCGAACCAGAACTGTGGTTTGCGGCGGACCTGAAACGCAATGTTCAACTCGCGCAGCCAATCGGAGGCCCACGCGCCGGCGGTGATGACGAGTTTTTTTGTTGCGTAGCGGCCGCGATCCGTGACGACGGTGATTTCACCGGCGGTCGCCTGGCAATCGACGACGGTTTCTTCCGTGTGCAGCTCAGCGCCGGTCGCAGTGGCGTCTGTCAGTTGCGCTCGCACGCACGCCTCGACCCTCAGGTAGCCGGCGCGCGGTTCGTAGACTCCGGTCATGCCAGCCGGGACGCGAAAGCCAGGCCAGCGCCGCGAGACTTCGGCGGCGTTCACTTCTTCGACTTCCAGTTTGTGCTCGCTTGCGCTACGAATCACGCCGGGCACAACCGCGCCATCGGCCGGGCCGATTTCGAGCAAGCCGGATTCGAAGAACAGCTGTTCGCCACGACGGGCTTCTAGCTCGCGCCACAGTTCGTACGAGCGCAGCACCAGCGGCACGTAGTCCGGATGCTCGAAGTACGCCTGGCGGATCATCCGCGTTCGGCCGTGCGAGCTGCCACGATCGTGGGCCGGGCCGAAGCGCTCGATGCCGAGCACCCGCGCGCCCCGCCGCGCTAAGGCCGAGAGCGCGGCGCTACCAATCGCGCCGGCGCCGAGCACAATTGCGTCGTAAGTTGGCATGAATCTATTGAATGGCTATCAGCGGATGAAATCGTTGTATATGTGCCGCTGGCTCTGCCAGTGCCTATGCAACATTCAGAGCCAGTCTAAGCACTGGCGGAGCCAGTGGCACCCAGGAAATGGCACACAGAATGACGAACGAAGTTCGTCTGTCAGCTACGGCGTTGTGACGGTGAAGTCGATGGTCGACACGCCGCTCTTCTCGCCCAGCGTGTCGTTGATCGTCAATTGTAGCCGGTAGCGACCGCTGGTGATGCCCTTGGGGAGATGGAGTCGGTAGCGGACGAAGTAGTCTCGGCGAGGGTTTTGGCAATATTCTTCCATCGCCTGCGGTTCGTCGGTCACTACGGGAGAGCCAGTGGAATCGAGAATCTGGTAGCTGGTCTTCAGCATCGTGTGATAGCCGCGGTGGGTCTCAACGCTCTTAAAGTTCTCCACTTCGGCGTATAGCAGCACCTGCTGGCCCGGAGCGAAGTTATTCTCTTTGAAGCGGGTGTAGACGCCGTAGCTGCTGACGTCAGTGCAAAAGGCCATGTTCCGCACGCCGAGCGAGCTGAGTTGCGACAGGCGAGTCGACGCCTCGGCCAATCGCTGGCTGGCTTCGGCCGCGCGCCGCGGGCTGTCCGGAATCCGCTCGACGTCCATCCAGGTGGCCATCGCGCGGAGTTGCTTGTCCCAGTAGTCCTGTTCCGTCGCGCTCAGCCCGGCAATTGGCCGCAACGCGTCCTCGCGCCGACCCGCCGCCAGGTAGAGCAAACGCAACTGCGCATGGCGAGGAGCATCGGCTGCGTTCTTGACTGGTTCTTGCAACGTCGCTTCGAGCGCAGAGATCGCGCTCGCCAGGGCCGCGTCTTGCGCAAGCGGCGTTGCCGGCGCTGTTGGCGCCGCCGGCGTAGCAGGCGAAACCGGTGTTGTGAAACTGACTTGTCGCACTGCCGAATCCATTCCAGCCGGAGCAGTCGCCTGGGACGCGGCCGTGTTCGTTGACGAATGAAGGTGCGTATTGTCCAGCACCAGTCGGCCCGGCTCGGCGGCGCCACCCTCGGAGAGAGTCACAGTCGGAGCTTGCGATCCTGCGTTCGCGGTTATTGCTGGCGCTGCGCCAGCATTGGTTCCGGCGAGACCGGCGGCGGCAAACAGCGGGGCGTCGCTCGGAGAACCTGGCGCGGGACGCGGCCATTCTTTCAGCACGACCTGATCGTTCTTGGTGATCGGAGGGATTGCGAGCGCCGACCAGGGGCCCGGCGGCTGCGCCGGTGTTGTCAGCCGCGCCGTCAGCGGCATGGCGCCGGCGTCAGCGGGACTGATGGCTTCAGACTTGAAGGGGCTATTAGCGCCCAGCGGTGGGGCTGTGCGCCGCGCGCGAAACGACTGCAACACTTCGGTCCAGAGCGACGGATTCGTCCGCTCCAGGTCTTGCAACAACT
>Ga0268266_10001300_pt1 | contig 30367 bp, 23 predicted proteins | sample KBSS13metaG_FD_190356 | JGI IMG/M metagenome (GOLD analysis project Ga0268266, IMG submission 190356) | Switchgrass rhizosphere microbial communities from Kellogg Biological Station, Michigan, USA - KBS S1-3 metaG (SPAdes) (version 2) | ecosystem: Host-associated > Plants > Roots > Rhizosphere... | reverse complement strand
GAAGCCGCGTGGGCAGCGGGGCTCGCCGAGGCGCGCGCGGTCGTGCCGAGCGTGCGCTACACCGGCCATTCGGCATGGGTTCACGCGGTCGCGATCTCGCCCGACGGCGAGCGCATCGCCACCGTCGACGATTCCGGCGCGTTGCGCGTGTGGTCGCCGCACGACGGCCGCACGCTCGCGCAGGCGACGCTGCCGACCCCGCTGTACGCGGCCTCGTACTCGCCCGACGGCAAGGAGCTCGTGGTCGCCGGCGACGACGGCACGATCCGCCGGCTCGACGGCAAGCTCGCGGTGACCGGCTTGCTCGTGCACCACAAGGGCCGCGTGTGGTCGCTCGCGTACTCGCCCGATGGCAGCTTGCTGGCGTCCGGCGGCGAGGACGCGCAGGTCGTGATCTGGAACCTCGCCGACGGCACGCCGCGCGTGCTACGCGGGCACACGCAGCGCGTCTATACGGTCGCGTTCTCGGCCGACGGCAGCCAGCTCGCATCGGGCGGCGACGATCGCCAGCTCTGGGTGTGGGACGTCGCGAGCGGCACCGGCAAGCTGCGCGGCGTGCACACGGCGGGCGGCATTCGCGTGGCCCTGTTCGCCGGCGATGCGATCGTCACGTCGGGCTGGGATCACGACATCCGGCTGTGGAAGCCCGGCGTGGCCGCATCGGAGACCTGGCCCGACGCGCACATCGTGCACGGCGGCGCGGTCGGCGCGAACGGCACGATCTTCGTGACCGGCGGCGAGTTCGAGGCGATCCACGCGTGGGATCTCAGCACGCACGAGCTGATCACGTCGCTCGCCGCGCCCGGCGGCCAGACCACCGCGATCGCGTTCTCGCGCGACGGCCGCTGGCTCGTGACGGCAGGGAAGGCGCCTCCGATCGCGTGGGACGCGACCGCGTTGCCGCGCATCGCCGGCGTGGGCCATCACGGCGGCGTCGCCAGCCTCGAGTTCACCGCCGGCGGCAAGCGCCTGATGTCCGCGTCCGACGACCACACGATCCGCATGTGGGACGTCGCGCGCGCGGTCGAGCTCCGCCGGATCTCGACGGGCACCGTCAACTGCGGCGACGGCGCGCTCCCCATCGGCGACGACCTGATCGCCTCGTGCGACGACCACACGCTGCGGCGGTGGCACCCCGACGGCACGATCGATCAGCTGCAGACCGACGAGTGGCTGCGCTTCATCGCGCTCGGGCCCGGCGGCGTGCTCGCGGCCGGCCATTCGGAAGGCAAGCTCGCGCTGATCGATCTCGCGAGCTGGAAGGTCATCATCGAGCGCAAGCTGCACCAGCACCACATCTACGGCGTGCAGTACGCGGCGAACGGCGAGCTCGTGACGGCCGGGCTCGACGATCACGTCCACACGTGGCGCGGCAACGATCTCGAGCCCGATCTCGACCTGCGCGCCGGCGCCGACGACGGCGAGCTCACCGCCGCACTGTCGCCCGACGGCAGCCAGCTCGCGGTCGCCACCCAGACCGGCGGCATCGACGTGTGGGACGTGCACGCCGGTGCGTGGCGTACGCGCATCAACCTGCCGTCGGCGGGCACGATGTGGAAGCTCGTCTACGCGCCCGACGGCAAGCGCGCGTACACCGCGAGCGACGATGGCGTCGTGCGCATGTGGGATCCGACGACGTGGCGCGACCCGATCGCGCTCGACGCCGGCGAGACCGCGGCGAATGTCGTGACGGTGTCGCCCGACAGCCGGCTGGTCGCGGCCGGCTATCAATCGGGCGCGATCGTGATCTGGGATGTCGCGTCGCATCGGCCCGTGATGCGGATCGGTGGGCGCACGCGGGATCGTGGCTCGTGCGCGGATCTCGCGAGCCAGGCGTGGGTCGACGCCACGCATCGCGCGATCGTCGCCGCGGCGTGTGGCGCGAGTGCGGACACGTACTTCCAGCGCCTCGAGGCGCACACGTTCCAGCGCATCGACGGCGAGGTCGACGCGACCTGGAGCTGGCTGCCCGTGCAAGGCGCGACGTCGTCGCGCTGAGCGCCACGGCGCGCTCCGAGCGCCGATCAGAGGACCCGCGAGATGTGACCTCCGGCTTGCATCGGATCCGTGCATGACGCACTTCCGAGATCGTCTCGCACCGACGCTCCAAGGGTCGGTCTACGTGCTCAGCGGGCTCTGGCCGATCGTCCATCTTCGCAGCTTCGAGCGCATCACCGGCCCCAAGCCGGAGGACTGGCTCGTGAAGACCGTCGGCGGCCTGATCGCGGTCGTCGGCGCCGTGATGCTCGTCGACGGGCTACGCCGGCGGCCGAGCCGCGAGCTCCGGTTGCTCGGCCTCGGGACGGCTGCGGTCTTCGCGACGATCGATGTGATCTACGCGAGCCGCGGGCGGATCTCGAAGGTCTACCTGGCCGACGCGGCACTCCACGTGGCGATCGCGAGCGCGTGGCTCGCGGTGCGCTCCACGCGATGACCTCAGTGGTACTCCTCTTCGCGCTGCTCGCCGGCATGTTTGATGGCTTCACCGGCCTTCTGGAAGGCCTCGTGCGTGAGCTCCTGCGCCTTGCCGAGCATCTGATCGCGCTTGCCGCCGATCCACTCGTCCTCGCGCTCGGTACGCGGCACGATCAGGCCGAACAGCGTGCCGAGCGCGAGCATCGCCGCGCCGATCGCGATCGGGTTGTCGCGGAACATCTCCCTACCGCGCCGTTGGGCCCGGCGTGCCTGGCGTCCAGCGCGCTGTGACAGGTCGCTCGCGGTGCCCTGGGCCTTGTGAGCGACGTCGGTGATCGTCTCCTTCACCTCGTGAGCCTTTTCGGTGATCGTCTCTTTGACGTCGCGGGCCTTGCCGCGCGTCACCTCGCTCACCTTCTCGCCCGCTTCGCGGACCTTCTCGCGGGCCTGCCCGGCGACGTCGCGCGCTTTTTCACCGGCCTCGTGGGCGACCTCGCGAACCTTCTCGCCGGCGCCTTTGGGCTCGCCCTCGACCTCCTCCGCCTCTTCGACGCGCGGGATCCGCTGTGCGAGCCGCTTGGGCTCGCGATACGGAGCCTCGGTGATGCGCTCGGAGCGCGACCGCCGGCCCTCGATGAAGAGCCAGGCAAGACCTAGCCCCGTGAGCGCCGCGGGAATCGGATTGTCGGCGACCACTTGCTTCGCTGAATGCATCATGTTCTCCACCTTTCCGATCGTGGCTTCGCGCACTGCGGCCTTGGCTTGCACGATCTCGTCATTGAGCTTCGCCTTCACGGTGTCGATCTCTTCGAGGAGCGTCTCCCGCGCTTCGTGAAGGCGCGTCTTCAGCTCCTCCTTCACCGTGTCGCTGGCCTCGTGAAACTGCTCGAGGGCCTGCTCCTTCAGCACGACCGGGTTCAAGCGGCCGTGGAGCTGCTCGATCGTTCCGCTCATGTCTTTGCGCGTCTGCTCGATCTGCTCGCGCAGCTTGGAGGGACTCGCGCTGCCGTTCGAGCGCTCGGCGCCTCGGCCCGTCAATGCAAGAGGTTTGTCGTCCATGTCTTGTCCTCCTTGAGAGAAGCGATCGTTTCGGTGGGCCTGAGGTCCGCACGCTTCATCGCCATGATCCCGGACCGGGCGACGCCATATGCGACGCCGCCCAGGACCACCCCGATGATGAGCGCCGACAACCACAGCGGGACCGCGTACGCGAGCGCGATCACGCACGCCGCCGCGAGCGTGGCCAGCGCGACGAGCGCGAGCGCAGCTCCGGCCGCGATGCGTAGCGAGCGCTTGCCGGCGTAGACCGCCTTTTGCGTCAGCTCGGTGGTCGCGAGCTGGACTTCTTGATGGACGAGCGTGCCGGTCTCCGTGGCGAGCTCGCCGAACAGGTCGCCGACCGAGCGCTCGTCTTCCACGTACTCTGTCGTTGCCATCACGGCCTCCCGATCTCGCCGCCTGACTCTTCCGAGAGCTCGTCCTCCTCGCGGCGGCGCTCCGAGCTCTTCAGAAACCGCGCGGCGAGCAGGCCGAACACGAACGCGCCGCCGAGAAACAGCAGCGGCTCGTTGCGAGCAAATCGCTCGGCCGCACGCACCGCGTCGCGAGCGTCGCCGCCTCGAACCGAGTCCGACAGCCGATCGAGCGCATCGGCGGCGCGGTCGACGTACGGAGCGACGGCTGCATCGCCGAGCTCTTCACTCGTGTGGTGCAACGCGCCGGCGAGCTTCACGATCTGACCGGCAGATTTCTCGCGTTGTTTGCTGACTTGTTCGCTGGCTAATCCCTTCGCGCGGTCGACGGCCTCCGATGCGAGCTCCTTGACGTCGCTGGTGACGCTCTCCGCTGAAAGGCCTGGCTCCATCGAGCCAGGTGGGTTCGATATGTTCTTGGTTGGTTCCATGATCTCCTCCCCGAGGGGACGCGTGTTTGGACTACTCACCGATCGTGCGACTCATGTGCCAGGCGAGCCGGGCGTCTACGGTGTGCAACACGGAGGCTCGCCGACGACGCCGAACCAGCTGGTGGCATGGGCGTTGTAGCGCTCGTTTTCATGTGTTCCTCGATCCGCTACGCGGGCCGCGCGATCATCTGCTCGCCGAGCATCGTCGCGATGGCGGCGCTGGCGATCTACGCGCTGTGGCAGCGCGACATCCTCGGCGCACTGCTGACGCCGCTCGCGGTGGTCGCGATCGCCGCCGACGCGTCGACGTGCGCGTTCATCCGTCGCTATCTCGATCGCGTGGCGGCACGAGCGGCGCGCGCCGACATCCTAGCCTCGCGGCTCGCGCGCGCGAAGGCGGCTGGGCCGACGCGGGCCCTCGAGCTCGAAGTGCTGACGAGCACCGTCGAGCAGATCGCCGAGCACGATCGCGGGCTGGCCGAGTTTCTCGAGCTCGACGATCTGCTCGAGCGTTTTGCGGAGTGCTGCGTGGATCAACGCAGTCACGAGCGCGCGCTGTGCGCGATCCGGAGCCCTCGCTATCGCGCCGAGGTCGAGCGCCGTGCCAAGGCGTCCACGGACGAGCTCGACGCGATCGGCGAGCTGGTCTACCTCGTCGCCGCGACAGCCGTGCTGCCGCCCGAGGTGTCTGCTCAGGGCGATCTCGAGCGCGTGCTGGCCGAAGTGCCGTCGGCCGAGGGCAGGGCAGACTTGTCCCAGCCGCCGCCGAGCGCCTCGATGAGAGCGACCGCCGACGTCATCTGCTGAACCTGCAACGTGACGAGCGTCTGCTTCGCCGCGAGCAAGATGCCCTGCTGCTGCATCAGATTGATGTACGGGTCGATGCCGAGCTCGTAGCGCGTCTTCTCGAGCTCGAACGCGCGCTCGGCGAGCTCGACGTTCGTGCGCTGCTGATCGATCTCGAACGCGAGGATGCGCGTGGCCGACAGCTGGTCCTCGACGTTCTGAAATGCGGCGATCACGGTCTGGCGATACGCGGCGACCGTGGCGTCGTACTGGGCGACGAGCTGGTCGATCGTCGCGCTGCGCAAGCCGCCGTCGAAGATCGTCTCGGCGAGGGTCGCACCGAGCGCCCACACGCGACTCGGCCACGAGAACAGCGACGCGATCGCGTTGCTCTGGAGGCCCACGCTCGCGGTCAGCGTGAGGTCCGGGTAGTACGCGGCGTAGCCCACGCCGACCGCGGCGTTCGCAGCGGCCATCGCGCGCTCGGCGGCCGCGATGTCGGGCCGGCGCTCGAGCAGGCGCGACGGCGTGCCGAGCGGGATCGGCGGCGCCGTGGCGAGCCGCGCGCGCGTCGGAATCGCGAACGCCGTGGCGGGCACGCCGATCAGCGTCGCGATCGCGTGCTCGAATTGCGCGCGCTGGAGCTTGGCGTTGGTCGCGGCGACTCGCGCGGTCTGTAGCGTCTGCGCGGCTTGCACGGCCGCGATCTCGGTATCGACGCCGGTGTCGAATCGAGCTTGCGCGGTCTCGGCGATCGCGGCGTCGGCGGTGACCGTGTCGTCGAGCAGGCGCTGCAGCGCGTCCTGACCGCGGATCTCGAAGTACGTCTGCGCGAGGGTCGCGTGCTCGAGCAAGCGCTGGCTCTCGAGATCGGCGGCGCTGACCTGCGCGTTGTACTTCGCCTGGCGCACCGTGTTGCGCACGCGGCCGAACAGGTCCGGCGCCCACGTCGCCTCGAGCGGCAGCGAGTAGGTCGTGAAGCGGCCGCCGACGCCGCGGCCGTTGACGCCGCCGATCGTGGTGCCGGTCGTGCCGGGCACGACACCGGTCGTGCTCGAGCCGACGCCGGTCGACGAGAACGAGCCCGACGAGCGACCGGTCGTCACGCTCGGCGCGACGCTCGCCGTCGGAAAATACTGCGCTCGTGCGATCCCGATCTGCGCGCGCGCGGCCATGTAGTTCGCGAACGACTGCGCGATCGTCTGGTTCGAGACGTCGACCTTGGCCTCGAGCGCGTCGAGCTCGGGCTCGTGAAAGATCTTCCACCAGTCGCCGCGCAGCATCGCGTCGGACGGGCTCGCGGGTCGCCACGGGCCGGCGCCATCGGCTTCCTTGTACCCGGCGGCCTTGGGCACCGGCGCCGACGGCACGTGATACGTCGGCCCGACGGTGCACGCGGCGATCAAGGCGAGGACGCCGGGCCGGATCACCTGCGCCTCCTGCGGAGCCGGTCGAGGTAGATGTAGACCACGGGCGTGGTGAACAGCGTGAGCAGCTGGCTCACCACGAGCCCACCGACGATCGCGATGCCGAGCGGTCGGCGCAGCTCCGATCCCGTGCCGGTGCCGAACGCGAGCGGCAGCGCGCCGAACAGCGCCGCCACCGTGGTCATCATGATCGGCCGGAAGCGCAGCATGCACGCCTCGAAGATCGCGTCGCGCGTCGACTTGCCGCGCTCGCGTTCGGCGACCAGCGCGAAGTCGATCATCATGATCGCGTTCTTCTTGACGATGCCGATGAGCAGCACGATCCCGATGATCGAGATCACGTCGAGATCGAGCCGGAACACGAGCAGCGCGAGCATCGCGCCGACGCTCGCCGACGGCAGCGTCGAGATGATCGTCAGCGGGTGCACGAGGCTCTCGTAGAGGATGCCGAGCACGATGTAGACCGCGAGCAGTGCCGTGAGCACGAGGATCGGCTCCGACGACAGCGACTCCTGGAACGCCTGCAGCGTGCCGGAGAAGAAGCCGTGGATCGTGCCCGGCGTGCCGAGCTCGCGCTGGAGCGCCTGGACGCGCCGGGTCGCGTCGCCGAGCGCGAGCCCGGCCGCGAGGTTGAACGACACCGTCACCGACGGGAACAGCCCGGTGTGGTTGATGAGCAGCGGCGACGTCACGGTCTTCGGCGTCGCGACGCTCACGAGCGGGACCTGGCCGCTGCCGGTGCCGCGCAGGTACACGTCGGCGAAGTCCTCTGGCGACTCGGCGCGCGACGGCTCGACCTCGAGCACGACGTAGTAGTAGTTCGCCTGCTGGTAGATCACGGACACCTGCGCCTGGCCGAACGACGTGACGAGCTCGTTGTCGAGCGCCTGCGGCGTGAGGCCGAGCGCGGCGGCGCGCGTGCGGTCGTACGTGAGATACGCGTTGAGCCCGCCGTTCTGCTGGTCCGAGTTGACGTCGGTGAACCCGGGCAGCTTGCGCATGCGCGCGAGCAAGATCGGCCCCCACTTCGCGAGGCCGGCCAGCGTGTCGGACTGGATCGTGTACTGGTATTGCGCGCTCGACAGCCGGCCGCCGACGCGCAGGTCCTGCGCCGCCTGCAGGAACACCGACGCCGCCGGCAGCCCGGCGAGCTGGCCGCGCAGCCGGTCGACCACCTGCGACGCCGTCACGCCGCGATCTTCGAGCGGCTTGAGCGACATGAACACGTTGCCGGCGTTGCCGCGGTTGGTGAACGCGATCACGTGATCGATCGCCGGGTCGCGCTTGACCACGTCGACGATCGCCTGGGCGGAGCGCTTCATCACGCCGAACGACGCGTCTTGCGGGCCGAGCATGGCGCCGAACACGACGCCGGTGTCCTGCTCGGGAAAGAACCCCTTCGGCACGCTGATCACGAGCACCACGTTCATCGCGATCGTGAGGAGCAGCACCACCAGCACGAGGCCGCGGTTGTCGAGCACCCAGCACAGGCTGCGCCGGTAGCCGGCGAGCAGCATGTCGAACCCGCGTTCGCTCACGGCGAGCAGTCGGTTGGTCGAGTGCTTCGGGCCGCCGCGCAGGAAGTGGGCGCACAGCATCGGCGTCGTGGTCAGCGACACGACCATCGAGATCAAGATCGCGACCGACAGCGTCACCGCGAACTCGCGGAACAGGCGGCCGACGAGCCCCTGCATCGCGAGGATCGGGATGAACACGGCCACGAGCGACAGGCTGATCGTGAGCACGGTGAAGCCGATCTCTTTCGCGCCCAGCAGCGCCGCCTCGAGCGGTGCCATGCCGGCCTCGCGGTGGCGCTCGATGTTCTCCATCACGACGATCGCGTCGTCGACGACGAACCCGGTCGCGATCGTGATCGCCATCAGCGACAGGTTGTCGAGGCTGTAGTCGAGCAGGTACATCACCGCGAACGTGCCGATCAGCGACGTCGGCACCGCGATGCTCGGCACGATCGTCGCGCGCGTGTCGCGCAGGAACACGAACACGACCAGCACGACGAGGATGACCGACACGATCGACGTGTGCTCGACGGTCGCGACCGACGCACGAATCGTCAGCGTGCGGTCGAGCACGATCGTCAGGTCGGCGCCGGCGGGGATCATCGCGCGCAGCTCCGGCAGCGCCGCGCGCACGCGATCGACCGTCGTGATGATGTTCGCGCCGGGCTGGCGGAAGATCACGAGCGTCACGGATGGCTTGCCGTCGAGGAAGCCTGCGTTGTGGATGTCCTGGAGGCCCTCCTGCACGTTCGCGACGTCGGACAGGTGCACGACCGTGCCGTCGCGCGTCGCGATCACGAGCGGGCGGTAGTCGGCCGCGTGTGTGATCTGGCCGTTCGTGATGATGTCGGACCGCATCGCGCCGTCGCGGAGCTCGCCGCGCGCGATGCTCGAGTTCTGCTGCTGGATCACGGCGCTGACGTCGCGCATCGTCAGCCCATAGCTCGACAGCTGCGTCGGATCGACGTCGATGCGAATCGCCGGCAGCGACGAGCCGCCCACCGTGACCTGGCCGACGCCCGCGATCTGCGACAGTCGCTGCGCGATGACCGTCGACGCGAAGTCGTAGAGCTGCGCGGTGCTGAACGTCGACGACGTCAGGCTCCCGATCATGATCGGCGCATCGGCCGGGTTGACCTTGCGATAGGTCGGATCGGTGGGCAGGTTCGCCGGCAGGAAGGTGCGCGCGGCTGCGATCGCGGCCTGGACGTCGCGCGCGGCGCCGTCGATGTTGCGGCCGAGGGTGAACTGGAGCGTGACGTTCGTCGAGCCGAGCGCGCTCGTCGACGTCATCTCGGAGAGCGCCGCGATGTGCGAGAACTGGCGCTCGAGCGGCGTCGCGACGGTCGCCGCCATGATCTCGGCGCTCGCGCCGGGCAAGCTCGCGTTCACGCTGATGGTCGGGAAATCGATCTGGGGCAGCGGCGAGACCGGCAGCACGACGAACGCGACCAGGCCGGCGAGCACGACCGCGGCCGACAGCAAGATCGTCGCGACGGGGCGGCGGATGAACGGTGCCGACAGGTTCACGTCCGCCTCCGCCGCGCGATCCGGTCGAAGAAGATGTAGATGACAGGTGTCGTGTAGAGCGTGAGGATCTGGCTCACCAGCAGGCCGCCGACCATCGCGATGCCGAGCGGGCGTCGCAGCTCGGAGCCCAGGCCGGAGCCGAGCGCGAGCGGCAGCCCGCCGAGCAGCGCGGCCATCGTCGTCATCATGATCGGCCGGAACCGGAGCAGGCTCGCCTCGTGGATCGCCTCGACCGGGCCCAGGCCGCGCTCGCGCGTCGCGTCGAGCGCGAAGTCGACGATCATGATGCCGTTCTTCTTGACGATGCCGATCAACAGGATGATGCCGATGATCGCGATCACGTCGAGGTCCTTGCCGAACAGCATCAGCGCGAGCAGCGCGCCGACGCCGGCCGATGGCAACGTCGACAGGATCGTCACCGGATGGACGAAGCTCTCGTACAGCACGCCCAGCACGATGTAGACGGTGACGAGCGCGGCGAGCACCAGCAGCGGCTCGTTCTTGAGCGACGCGCGGAACGCTTCCGCCGTGCCCTGAAACCCGGCCTGGATGCTCGGCGGCAGGCTCAGGCTGGCAGCGGCGTGATCGACGCGATCGATCGCCTCGCCGAGCGACGCACTCGGCGCGAGGTTGAACGACACCGTGACCGCGGGAAACTGGCCCTGGTGCGTGACGGTCAGCGGATGCGTCGACGTCTCGACGCGCGCGATCGTCGTGAGCGGCACGGCGTTCGCGAGCTCCGAGGCCGGAGCTGGCCGCGCGAGGGTAGGGGGCACCGCCGTGATCGCGGTCGCGATCGGCGCGAGCGTCACGGTCGACGGCGTGGGCGTGAACAGCGGCGTCGCCGTCAGCGCGTTCGTGCCGGCCGCCGCCGACGCCGAGGCCGCCGCCTGCGAGCCGCTACCCGCGCCCGCCTGGAGATAGACGTTCGCGAGGTCGAGCGGGCCTTCTTGGAAGCTCGGCTTGGCTTCGAGCACCACGTGGTACTGGTTCGACTGCGTGTACATCGTGTTGATCTGGCGCTGGCCGAACGCGTCGTAGAGCGTGTTCTCGATCGCCGACGGCGTGATGCCGAGCCGCGACGCCGTCACGCGATCGATCGTGACGAACGTCGCGAGCCCGCCGACCTGCTGGTCGGTTGCGAGGTCGCGCAGCTCGGGCAGCGGGCCGACCCGGTCGACGAACTTCTGCACCCACGTCGCGAGCTCCTCGGGGTTCGGACCTTCGAGCGTGTACTGATACTGCGTGCGGCTGACGCGGTCCTCGACCGTGATGTTCTGGACCGGCTGCATGTACAGCGTGGCGCCGCCGACGTCGCGCGCGAGCTCGGGCTGGAGCCTGCGGATCACGTCGGAGGCGGTGATGCCGCGGTCGTCGAGCGGCTTGAGGTTGATCGACATGCGCCCGGTATTGAGCGTGGTGTTCACGCCGTCGACGCCGATGAACGACGACAGGCTCGCGACCGCCGGATCGCGCAGGATCACGCGCGCGAGCGCCTGCTGGCGCTCGACCATCGCCTCGAATGACACGGTCGCCGGAGCCTGCGAGATGCCCTGGATCACGCCGGTGTCCTGGACCGGCAGGAAGCCCTTCGGGATCGCGACGTACAGCGCGACCGTGACGACGAGCGTCGCGATCGCGACGATGCCCGCGAGCGTGCGGTGGCGCAGCACGACCGTGAGCGTGCGGCCGTAGAACGCGATCATGCGCTCGAACCCGCGCTCCGACCACGCGTAGAACCGGCCGTGCTCTGCCTCGGAGCGGTGCTTCAAGATGTGCGCGCACATCATCGGCGTGAGCGTCAGCGACACCACGGCGGAGATCGCGATCGTGACGGCAAGCGTGATCGCGAACTCGCGGAACAGCCGGCCGACGACGTCGCCCATGAACAACAGCGGGATCAACACGGCGATCAGCGACACCGTCAGCGAGATGATCGTGAACCCGATCTGCGACGCGCCCTTGAGCGCGGCTGCGAGCGGTGCCTCGCCGGCCTCGAGATAGCGCGATACGTTCTCGATCATCACGATCGCGTCGTCGACGACGAAGCCGGTCGCGATCGTGAGCGCCATCAGCGACAGGTTGTCGAGCGAGAACCCGAGCGCGTACATCGCGCCGAACGTGCCGATCAGCGACAGCGGCACCGCGACGCTCGGGATGATCGTCGCCGACGCGGAGCGCAGGAACACGAAGATCACGAGCACGACCAGCCCGATCGTCAGCGCGAGCTCGATCGCGACGGCTTTCACCGACGCCTTGATGCCGACGGTGAGGTCCGTGAGCGTGGTGATCTTGAGGTCGGCCGGCAAGCTGGCCTGGATCGTCGGCAGGAGCTTCTCGATGCCGCGGACGACCGAGATCGTGTTGGCGCCGGGCTGGCGCTGGATGTTGACGATCACCGCCGGCGTCGTGTTCATCCACGCGGCCTGGTGAACGTCCTCGATTCCATCGACGACGTTCGCGACGTCGGTCAGGAACACCGGCGCGCCGTTGCGATACGCGACCACCACGTGCTTGTAGTCGGCGCTGGTCTGGAGCTGATCGTTCGCGTCGATCTGGTGGCTCTGGCGCGGCCCGTCGAAGCTGCCCTTCGCCGCGTTCACGCTCGTCGCGACCAGCGCGGTGCGCAGCGCCTCGAGGTCGATGCCGTACGACGACAGCGCGACCGGGTTGGCCTGGATGCGCACGGCCGGCTTCTGGCCGCCGCTGATCTGCACGATGCCGACGCCGGAGAGCTGCGACAGCTTCGGCGCGAGCCGCGTGTCGACGAGATCCTCGACGCGCGACAGCGATAGCGTCGACGACGTGACCCCGAGCGTCAGGATCGGCGGGTCGGCCGGGTTGGTCTTGCTGTAGATCGGCGGGTCCGGCAGCTCCGCGGGGAGCAAGCGCTGCGTCGCGTTGATCGCGGCCTGGACTTCTTGCTCGGCGACGTCGATGTCGAGCGACAGCGCGAACTGGAGCACGATCACGGAGACGCCTTGGCCGCTCGTCGACGTCATCTGCTGGAGGCCTGGCATCTGGCCGAACTGGCGCTCGAGCGGCGCGGTGACGGTCGTCGAGGTCACCTCCGAGCTCGCGCCGGGATAGAACGTGACGACCTGGATCGTCGGGTAGTCGACCTGCGGCAGCGCCGAGATCGGCAGCTGGAGCAGCGCGACGAGTCCGACCAGCACGATCGCGACCATGAACAGCGACGTCGCGACGGGCCGCAGGATGAACGGGCGTGACGGGCTCACGGCGGCGGACCTCCCGAGCCCGAGCCGAGCGGCGCCGTGGCGGGCCGTACCGGCGTGCCCTCGCGCAGCTTCTCGAAGCTGCTGTTCGCGACGACCGTGCCCGGCGCGATGCCGGTGACCTGCGTCTTGTCGTCGGCGACCACGCCGGCCGTGACCTTCTGGACGTGCGCCTTGCCGCCGACGATCGCGAACACGAACGTCTCGTTGCCGTTGTGCTGGATCGTCGACGATGGCACCGCGGTCGCGCCGCGCACGGTGTCGACGAGCAGCTTGGTGTTGACGAACTGGTTCGGGAACAGTGCCTCGTCCTTGTTGTCGAACAGCGCGCGCAGCCGCACCGTGCCGGTCGTCGTGTCGATCTGGTTGTCCATCGTGAGCAGCCGGCCGGTGGCCAGTCGCTTCTGCTTCACGCGATCGAGGACCGTGACCTCGAGGTTCTCGCCGTGCTCCGGCTGCGCGAGCACCTGGCTGAGGTCGTCCTCGGAGATCGAGAACACGACGCTGATCGGCTCGAGCTGCGTGATCACCGCGAGCACGGTGCCGCCGTTCGCGGCGACCACGTTGCCGGGATCGACGAGCCGGAGCCCGACGCGGCCCGCGATCGGCGCCGTGATGTGGCAATAGCTCAGCTGGATCGTGTCGTACGCGACGAGCCCGCGGTCGAGCTTCACCGTGCCTTCGGCCTGCAATACGAGCTTTTCTTGGTCGTCGAGCTGCTGCTTCGCGATGGCCCTCTTGGCCCACGCCGCGCGGAACCTCTCGAGATCCATGCGCGCTTGCCCGAGCACGTGGATGTCGCGTTCGAGCGTGCCCTGCGCCTGCATCAGCGTCGCGGCGAGCGGTCTCGGATCGATCTCGACGAGCGGCGTGCCGTGGCGAACGCTCTGGCCTTCCTTGTAACGGACCTTGTCGACGATGCCCGAGACCTGGCTCGTGATCGCGGACGTGTAGATCGGTGTGACCGTGCCGATCGCGTCGATGCGCACGGGAAGATCGGTGCGCGTTGCCGTCGCGACCTCGACGGTGATCGACTGCAACATCGCGGCGTAGGGCGTCGTCGGCGCCTTGCCGGAACCGGCGTGCAGCGCCCACCAGAACAGGCCGACGAACGCGGCGAGCACGATGGCCCAGATCGCGAACCGTCGCCTGCGAGGTCGTTTTGCGGGTGGCTCGACTGGCCCCGTCGGCGAGGCGTTCTCGTCCACGTCCGGCATGAGTGCCGATTCGCTGCTTGGTGCAACGCGGATGCCTGAGTGCCGTACGCAGCGACCCGCGAGGCACGCGCGCTCGCTCCTGACGAATCGATTGGCCCACGGTCCGCCGCCATACGACAATGGCCATGTGAGATCGGCCGTCCTCGTCGCTATCGCGGCGTCCGCATGTGCGGCGCCGCCGAGCGACGCGCCGTCCGAGCTCGCCGATGCCGCGATCACGCACATCGTGCCGGCCGCGCCGATCTCGACCGGGCACATCACGGCGTTCGTCGACGTCTCGGTCGCGACGATGGAGACCGACAAGCTCGTGCCGCACCAGACCGTGATCGTCGACGACAAGTCGATCACCGCGATGGGCTCGGACGTCGAGGTGCCGCCGGGCGCGACCGTGATCGACGGGCGCGGCAAGTTCTTGATCCCAGGCCTGCACGACATGCACGTCCACCTCGATCACACGCGCGGCATGCTCGAGCTGTTCGTCGCGGCCGGCGTGACGACGGTGCGCAACATGGCAGGCAACGCGCGCACCGTCGCGATGCGCAAGCTCACCGCGTCGGGCGCGGTGCTGGGCCCGACGATCTACACCGCCGGGCCATTCGTCGACGGCGCGCGCCCACGATGGGAGGCCTCGGCGAGCGTGGTGACCGCCGCCGATGCCGAGCGCGTGATCGCCGATCACGTCGCGGCCGGCTACGACTTCGTCAAGATCTACAACGGGCTCACGCTGCCGGCATACGACGCGGTCGCGGCGGCCGCGAAAGCGCACCGACTGCGGATCGTCGGGCACGTCCCGTTTCACGTGCCGCTCCAGCACGTGCTCGACATCGGCCAGGCGTCGATCGAGCACCTGCTCGGCTATGCCGAGGCCGTCGAGCGCGACGACTCGCCGGTGCGCCGCCAGCGCACGACGGCCGGCGTGATCAAGCGCTGGATGTACGCCGACCCGGCGAAGATGGAAGCGGTCGCCGCCGAGACCGCGCGCAAGGGCGTCTACAACACGCCGACGCTGGTCACCGCGGTCGCGTACGGCGACCTGTATCGCGGCAAGACGCCGAGCGACGCCGGTGACCTCGAGGACATCTCGCCGGACTGGCGCGCGCGCTGGGATCCGAAGCATTCGCCGCACCACTACGAGCGCGCGATCCGCCACGCGATGGAGCAGGCGCACGACAAGGCGCAGGGCAACGAGCTCGCGATGGTGCGCGAGCTGGTCGCGGCCGGTGCGCCGATCCTCGCCGGGACCGACACGCCGAACCCGTACGTCGTGCCGGGCCTGAGCCTGCACCACGAGCTCGCGCTATTCGTCGCCGCGGGCCTGACGCCGTACACCGCGTTGCGCGCCGCGACGATCGACGCCGGCGACTTTCTCGGCGATGCGCACGACGGACGGATCGCGGTCGGGGCTCACGCCGATCTCGTGCTGCTCGACGCCGATCCGCTCGCCGACATCCACGCGCTCGATCGGATCACCGGGGTGATGGTGCATGGCCGCTGGCTCGCCGGATCGGATCTCCAGCAGCTGCACGACAACCTCGTGGCCGAGTACAAGACGCCGTCGTGGGAGTCACCGATCGATCTCACCGCCGAGCTGCCGGGCGCGCACGTGTTGCAGTACGTCGTCGACGACAACGGTGCGCCGGTCGGGGCCTACGCGACCGCGCGGCGCGGCGATACCCTGGTCGAGCGCGAGACGCTCGAGGACGACACGGTCTCGACGCGTGTGACCTACAGCGGACACCACGCGCGTGCGCTGACGCTCGACGTCGACCGCGTCGAGGGCATCACGCACGCGGACTATCGCGCGACCCAGCACCGCCTCCTGTCGTGGCTGACGCCGGCGACCGCGTTCGAGCTGGTCGCGCCGATCGCGCGCGAGGACGCCAACGCGGTGTTCGACGACGAAGCCGACGGTTCGGCGGCCGTGCCGGTCGGCGCCGCGACCTCGTTCTCGGTCGAGACGCCCGACGTCGACGCACCGGGCGCGCTCGAGCGCGGCTCGCTCACGATCACGCGCGTCGCCACCCACGACGACACGCGCGCGTACCGCATCCGGCTCGTGCTCGATCACGTCGCGCAGGTCGCGAGGATCACGCTCGGGCCCGACGGCTGGCCGCGCGCGTTCAAGATCTCGTCGACGACGCGGCCGTTCGTCAGGTCGTGGACGCGGCGCCACTGACGCGTTGCTTGTGCAGCTGGATCAGCTCGCGGCTCGACGGCACGCGCGCACGCGGCCCGGTCGGCACCACGCCGCGCGCCGCGAACGCCTTCTTGTACGCGGCGAAGCTGCCGCCCGCGCGATGCGCGTCCATGACGGCCAGGCCGGCGCTGCGCTCGCCCTGCGCGATCATGTATTCGACCCATGCCCAGCGCGCGCTCGTCGGCCGGACCTCGACCTTGCCGGCGAGCCCGGCCGCGCGCAGGCCGCGGCGCAGCCGATCGAGCCGATCCTCGACGAGGTCGATGCCTGCGAACTCGGTGCCGTCGAGCGGCGTGTTGCGCTTGGCGACGAACGGCGCGAGGCCGTACGCGACCTTGGGATGGATCGCCGCCAGGTCTTTTGACAGCGCGACCAGCTCGTCGACGTCGGCGTCGGTCTCCGTCGGGACGCCGAGCATCATGTAGACCTTGAGCGTGATGAGGCCGTGCGCGCGCGCGAGCTCGGCGGAGCGCAGCAAGTGGTCGGCGCGCGTCGAGCGCTCGATCACGCGCCGCATGCGCTCGCTGGCGCCGTCGCCGGCGACCGTGAGCGTGCGATAGCCGCCGCGCGCGAGCAGGTGGACGAGCTCGTCGTCGAGCTTGTCGGCGCGCAGGCTCGAGATGCCGACCTCGCGGCCACCGTCGACGACGTCGCGCACGATCGCCCTGATGTCGGGATGGTCGGTCACGGCCGCGCCGACGAGCCCGACGCGCCGAGTCCCTTCGGGAATGCCCCCGATGATCACGTCGCGCGGCACGATGCGCATGCCGCCGTTGGTCGAGCGCCGCATCACGCAGTAGGTGCAGCCGCGCGAGCAGCCGCGCGCCGCCTCGGTGAGGAACATGTCGGCGAGCTCGGTGTGCGGCGTGGCGATCTGCGAGCGTGCCGGCAAGAGCGCGTCGTCGACCTGCGCGACCTTGGGCACGTGCTCGCCGTGCGACGGCAGGTAGTAGCCGGGCTTGCCCTCGAGAGCGGCCCACAGCCGCTCGCGATCGAAACCGACGTCGCGCGCGATCGCGACCAGCTCGGCGATGACCTGCTCGCCTTCGCCGACCACGATCACGTCGCAGAACGGCGCGAGCGGTGCCGGGTTCGAGAACGTGAGCGGGCCGCCAGCGACGATGATCGGATGATGCGCGCCGCGTTCCTCGACGAGCGCCGGGATGCTCGCGAGCGCGAGCGTCTCGACCACGCCGGCGAGCTCGAGCTCGTACGCGACCGAGTACGCGAGCATCGGATAGCTGCCGACCGGCCGGTTGGTCTCCAGCGTCGTGAACTTGTCGTCGCCGTCGGGAAGCATCGCGCGATCGGCGGCGAAGCCGGGCAGGGCGTTGAGCGTGCGATAGATCTGCTGGTAGCCGAGCGACGACATCGCGGCGCGATACGGGCTCGGGTAGACCAGCGCGATGCGCGTCTCGGCCTCGACGTGCAACGTGCCGCGCTCGGCGGCGAGCAAGGCGCGGCGGTCCATCTACAGGCAATCCTCGGAGAACGTGTCGTGCGTCGTGCGCGCGAGCCCGCGGCCGTCGCGATCGACCCACACGTCGAAGCAGAACGATGGGACGCTCGAAGCCGCGCACTGGCCGAGCACGAACGCGATCGCGCTCTTGCCCTTGCCGTCGACGTCGACGCCGAATGCCTTCACCGGGGCCATGTCGGTCGTCAGGTTCGGATCGTCGAGCGTCAGCACGTGCGCGTTGCGGTGATCGAGCGGCACGCCGATGATGCCGAGCGCGAGGGCCGATTCGGTCGGCGCGAGCTCGCCGTCGAACGACGCCTCGACGTTCCACCGCTCCGGCTGCTCGCCCTTGCACCGCGCCTCGGCACGAGCGACGTGGGCCGTGCCGAGATAGTGCGACTCGTCGACGAACTCGATCGCGTCGCCGGCCTCGGGCTTGGCGCCGAGGCACAGCATCGTGGACGCGCCCTGCATCACGCACAGCCGCGGCGTTCCGTTCATGCGGTGCACGCGCTCGACGCGGACGGCGTGCCCGGGACGCGGTCCGGCCGACGCCGGCAATGCCGACGACGCGAGAACGGCGATCGCGAACCCGGCGCGCATCCGGCTCATGATAGCAGGCGACAGGCGTGGTACCCACGGCGCATGGCCTTGCGCTATTCCGTGCACCTCGACTCCCCCGCGAGCCACCTCGTGACGGTCGAGCTGCGGTTTGCACCGACCGGCGAGACCGTCGACATCACGCTGCCGGCGTGGTGTCCCGGCAGTTATCTGATCCGCGACTATGCGCGTTACGTGCGCGACCTGGAAGCCTTTGGCGACGGTGCGCCGCTCCACGCCGCCAAGATCGACAAGCAAACCTGGCGGATCGCGACGACCGGCGCCCGCGAGCTGGTCGTGCGCTACGCGGTCTACGGCCACGAGCTGACGGTACGCACCAACCACATCGACGCGGATCATGCGTTCTTGCACGGTCCGGCCACGTTCGCGTACCCGGTGGCGCAGCGCGGCGAGCCGATCGAGGTCGCGGTGTTCCAGCCGGCCGGCTGGGACGTCATCACGGCAGCCCCGCGCTCCGGCGAGCGGTTCACGGCCGCGTCGCACGACGCCGCGGGCGCGCCCCGCGGCGGCAGCGCCGTCGAATGGCGGTGCGGGTCGATCGACGAGCTCTACGATCATCCGTTTCACGTCGGCCCCGTGCGCATGCTCCAGCTGGCGTCGCGCGTGCCGGCGCGGCTCGCGATCTGGGGCGAGCGCGTGCCCGGCGGGCCGTTCGACGAAGCGCGGCTCGCCACCGATCTCGCGGCGATCGTCGACGATCACGTCGCGCGCTTCGGCGAGGCGCCGTTCTCCGAGTACACGTTCATCGTGATGCTCTCGCACGACGCGTACGGCGGCCTCGAGCACCGCGCGTCGAGCGTGAACCTCTTCAACCCGCACTTCGCAGGCTCGCGCAAGCACTACGAGGGCCTGCTCGAGCTGCTCTCGCACGAGCTGTTTCACGCGTGGAACGGCAAGCGCATCGCGCCCAAGCCGCTGCTCGACTTCGACTACACGCGCGAGGCGTACACGCCGTGCCTGTGGGTGATGGAAGGCATCACGAGCCACTACGATCGGTACGCCCTGCGCTCGAGCGGCCGCGTCACCGCGAAGAGCTTCCTCGACAAGATCCTCGACGACTGGGCGCGCCTCCAGGCCACGCCGGGCCGCGCGCATCAGAGCCTCGAGGAGAGCTCGTTCGACGCGTGGATCAAGCTGTACAAGCCCGACGAGTCGAACCTCAACACGACCGTCAGCTACTACTTGAAGGGCGGGCTCGCGATGGTCGCGCTCGACCTCCAGATCCGGCGGCGCACCGAGGGCGCGCGCAGCCTCGACGACGTGCTGCGCCAGCTGTGGCGCGATCACGGCGCGCCGCGGGTGCCGCACCCCGACAATCTCCAGCCGCTCTTCGAGGCCGCCACCGGGCTCCAGCTCGGCGAGACGTTCGATCGCGTGATCCGCGGGACGGACGATCCCGATCTCGCGACCGAGCTCGCGCACATCGGCATCGAGCTCAAGACCGGCAGCGATCCCGCGCAGGTCGCCGACGGGCTCGCCGCCGTGTGGCTCGGCGCGACCGCGACCGGCAACAAGCTCACGGGCGTGTTCGACGGCTCGCCGGCGCAGCTCGCCGGGCTCGCGCCGGGCGACGAGATCGTCGCCATCGATAAGTTCCGGTGCACCACCGACGCCGAGCTGCGCACGCTGCTCGGCACCCGCACCGTCGGCGAGCGCGTCGCGATCGCGGCGTTTCGCCGGCACAAGCTGATCGAGCTGTCGGCCGTGGTCGCGGCCGCGCCGCCGACGCGCTACGAGCTGCTCGGGGTCGGCGAGGCCGGGCCTGCCGAGGCGCGCTACCGGGCATGGCTCGGCGAGCCGCATCCCGGCGCGCAGAGCCTTGCGACGATCACGACCACGGCGCGGTGGGTATGAGTTTGCTAGACTCGGTGCCGACCATGCGCCGGTTGGCTCTCATCGCTCTCGTGTTGTGTAGCTGCAAGAAAGACTCGCCGAACGGCCTCGCGCCGGCGTCGGACTGGGGCGCCGCGCAGCCCAGTGCCGCGGCGGCGACCGCATCGACGACAAACCCGCACGCGATGAACCCGCACGGCGGCGGGGGCGACCCGAGCAACCCGCACGCGGGCATGGGCCTCAACGCGCAGGGCGAGCCCGAAGGTGACGTCGATCCATCGGGGCCGAACCCGCACATGGGCGGCGGTGGCATGGACGTCTCCAAGCTCGGCTTGCCGCCGCCGGATCCGAACCGGCCGATCGATCCGCACCACTACATCAAGGGCGTGATCACGGCCGGCTCGAAGGTCGCGATGAAGCCCGGCAGCGTCGTGTACGTCGTCGTCCGGCATGCCGACGGCGCTGGTCAGCCGACCGGCACGCCGCTCGCCGTCGACAAGCTCACGTGGGACAAGGATCAGCTCGCGTTCGATCTCGGCGACGCGCAGGCGATGGTCGGCGGCACCGAGCTCGCCGGCGACGTGATCGTCCAGGCGCACTACGCGCAGAACGGCGACGCGATGTCGCGGGCCGCCGGCGACGTGCTGGGCCAGACGCGCGTCACGATCCCGGCCGACCACGTCAAGGTCGTCCTCGATCAGGTCTTGAACTAGAACCGGCCGAATGCCGAGATGCCGCCGGGCGTCGGCACGACCGACACGCTGGTCTCGGCCTTCGTCGATGTCGACGTCTGGCCGTGGCCGTAGACGAGCAGGCCGATGCCGACGCCGGTCGCGATCGCGCCGCCGATCATGAAGATGTACGTGTCGCGATTCCACGCCGCGCCTTGCGAGTCCCACTCGCCGATCGGCACGCCGTTGATCGTGTCGGGCCACGGATCCTTGACGTTGTGGCTGTTGATCGCGTCGTTGAGGCTCTTGGCCTTCGCCGCGTAGACGGCGCCGGCGACGAGCCCGGCCACGCCGACCACGCCGACGGCGACACCGGCATATTCGAGCGTGCGACCGGGATGGTCGTCGGAGCTCTCGGGCGTGCTCGCGTGCAGCGCATTCGTGCCGGTCGTCGTGGCGGCCGGCTGCGGCGGCGGTGCGGGCGCGGGCTCCGGCTTGGGCGGCTTGCACACGTCGTCGTCGCTCTGCGGCGTGTTGCCGAGATCGATCTCGATCGCCTTGGCCTTCGCGATCGCGTAGGTCGCATTCGAGCCCGTCGGATCGGCCTCGAGGTACTTACAGAAGAACTTCAATGCCTGGACAGGCTTCTTGGCCTCTTCGTACTCCGAGCCGATGTTCGACAGCAGGATCGGCTGCGGGACGATGTCGTACGCCTGCTTGTAGAGCTCGATCGCGAGCTCGTGATCGCCGGCCTGGCTCTTCGCGATCGCCTTCTTCACGAGATCGCCGGCCTGCTGGATCTGCGACTGCGTCGGCTTGGGGTCGGCGTGCGCGATGATCGGCCATGCGATCAGTGCCCAGAGGATGCCGCCGAGCTTCCCCATGATGTTCACATCGTATCACGCAATTTCAAAAACAACGGCGAGATGCGAGCGATGACCTCGTCGTGGATGTGGCCGTTCGATGCGACCAACCCGCGCGCGTGACGCAAGTCGCCGGAATACGCGATCGGTGCGCCGAACAAGTCGGTGAGCCGGCCGCCCGCGCCGACGAGAATCGCCTCGGGCGCGCAGGTATCCCACGCCTTGGTTTTCGGCCACGGGTTGACGTAGAGGTCGCGCACGCCGAGCGCGATCAGCGACAGCTTCACGCCGACCGAGCCGACGTTCAGCTCGTCGTCGATGCCGAGCGCGGTCTTGACCTCGTCGATCGCCTCCGAGCGATGCGACGCCGACGCGACGAGCCGCGCCTCGCCGGCGCGCGTGATGCCCGACACCGCGAGCGGCTGCGTACCGTCCGGTGTCCGGACGAACGCGCCGAGCGGCGACGCGTAGAACGTGCGGCCCAGCGTCGGCTGATGCACGACGCCGACGCTCGGCCGGCCATCTTCGACGAGCCCGATCATCACCGAGAACCCGTCGCTGCCGCGGATGAAGTCCTTCGTGCCGTCGATCGGATCGACGAGCCAGAACCGCGTCGCGCCGAACGCGCCGGGCGGCGGCGGCAGTTCTTCGGAGATGATCGGGTCGCCGCGGAACGCCGCGGTGAGCCCCGAGACGATCAACTCCGACGCCAGCCGATCCGCGATCGTCACCGGCTCGTCGCCGGCCTTCATCTCGACGCCGAGCGCACCATCGCGGCGCACGCGCACGACCTCGTCGCCCGCGCGGATCGCCAGCTCGATTGCCGTTTCTAGATCGGCCACAAGATCTGCTTCACTTCGTCGACGCTCGCGACCGAGCGCCCGGAGAGCTTCACGAGCTCGGCCGCCGCGGCGACCAGCTCGCCGTTGCTCTTCGCCATCTCGCCGTTCGGCAAATAGAAGTTGTCCTCGAGCCCGACGCGCACGTCGCCGCCGAGCGAGAGCGCGGCCATCGCGAGCGGCCACTGCTCGCGGCTGATGCCGATGACCTTCCAGCGCGATCCCGCCGGCACTTGCTCGGCCTGGAACGCGAGGTGGCGCGCGCTCGCCGGAATGCCGCCGAGCACGCCCATGATGAACGAGAAGTGAAACGGCGGCTTGATGAGGCCAAGGTCCGCGAGCACGCGATGCGAGTTCGTGTGCCCGGTGTCGAAGCACTCCATCTCGGGCTTGACGCCGTGCTCGTTCATCGTGCGCGCGAACGCGACGATGTCGTCGAACGAGTTCGCGAACACGAAGTTGAACGCGAACTTCTCGCCGTTCCACTTCGCGTAGTTCATCGACCCCATGTTGAGCGCCGCGATGTGCGGCCGCTGCGCGAGGTGATGCACGCGCTCCTGCATCGGCCCGGCGCCGCCGGTCGACCAGTTGATCAGCACCGGACAGCGCGCCTTGATCTCGTCCATGATCTTCTGAAACGTCGCCGGCGCCCACGTCGGCGAGCCGTCGTCGTTGCGCGCGTGGACGTGCACGATCGCGGCGCCTGCGTCGTACGCGCGCTTCGCCTCTTCGGCGATCTCGACCGGGGTGTACGGGATCGCCGGGCAGTGCTTCTTCGTCGTGACCGCACCGGTCAGCGCACAGGACAGGATGACCTTCGACACGCTGGGAGTCTACACACCAAACGCGAAGTCGGGGATAGCCGCCAGATCGTCGATCAGCGCGCCGCGCGGATGGCTCGACACGAACGCGCGCTCGTATGCGGGCGTTCGCGCAGATGTAACGAGGCCGACGCGCGCGCCGAGCGCGAGCGGCATGGCCAGATCGAGCTCGAAGATGTCGCCGACGACGACCAGATCGGCAAACGTCGCGCCCGCCTCGTCGAGGACCTGCTTCAAGATCGCGTGATACGCGTGCCGGCGGAGCAGCACCGGCCGATCGAGCCCGGGCACGACGAGCGTCTCGGGCGCGCCTTGCCACGCGTCATCGACGTCGAACTTGCGCGCGTAGCCGCGCACGCGCGAGGTCAGCCACGCGACGCCCGGCACGTCGCGGTCGAGCAGGGCGACCTTGCCGGCGACCGCGTGCGTGTCGGAGTTCGTCACGATCCACGTCGGCGAGCCCGCCAAGGTCCGCAGCGTCTCGCCCGCTTTCGCCCGGAACACCGGGTGGCCGAGCGTCTTGGCGTAGTTGTACTTGTAGAGCACGCTGCCGAGCAGCCGGCCGCGATCGACCGCGTCCTTCATCGCGCCCCATTGATCGAGGATGCGATGCGCGATCGGCACCATGCGCAGGTACGGATCCACCGTCGCCGGCGCCACAGGACGGCCCATCCACAGGAACGGATGCGATGCCGGCGCGCGCTCGAGCTCCGCCTCGACGTCGGCGGCGAGCGCGTGCACCTCCGCATCGCCCGCACTGCGCCCGACGAGCACGCACAGATCGTCGAGGTAACCGTCGCGGAACGGACGGCCCTCGGACTCGGCGTCCGTCATCGTGCCGTCGAAGTCGAGGACCAGAACCGTGGGCATTCGCCCCGGAGCCTAATTCAATTGTGAATCAGGTTGAAGCTCGCGGACGACGAGGCGTTCGCGGTGACCGTCAGCGTCTGCGGCGCCACGTGGTGGTCGGCGTCGATCACGCTGATCTCCCACGTGCCCGCCGACACGCCCGCGATCGAGTAGCTGCCGCCCGTCGTGGTCGTGCCCGTGAACAGGCCGCGATTGACGCGCACCGTCGCGCCCACCACCGGCTGGTTGTTCTCGTCGACGACCGAGCCGAACACGGTGCCCGTGCCCGGATCCGTGCCGACGCGCACGACGACGTGCGCCGCGACCTTCGTGAGGTTGCCGACCGTGTCCTCGCTGACCACGTGCAGGACCCAGATGCCCGACGCGACGTTCGAGACCAGCAGCTGCTTTTGCGAGACGGGCAGGGCGGTGTCCATCGCCGTCGGCACCGTGTCGCCGAAGTGATCGAACACGTAGTGCACGCGCGAGAAGCTCGCGTCGGAGGCCGGCAGCGTCCACTGGAAGAACGGGTTCGCGCTCGGGTACCACGTGGTCGCGCTCGGATGGCTCGTCGAGCTCGCGGCCGGCGCGGCCGTGTTGAGCGTCACCGCGAACGTCGTCTCGACGGTGCCGAGCGCCGACATCGCGTCGAGCGGGATCACGTGGATGTAGTTCTGGCCGCTCACCAGCGCGCTGCGGTCGACCGCGAACGTCTCGACGCCCGAGAACGTGCCGGTCGCCGGCGTCGGCAGCGTGAACGAGTTGCGATCGACCGAGTGCATGTAGCCCTGCGCGGTCGTGAACGGACGCTCGTGCGTGACCGTGAGCGTCTGGAAGTTGTCGTTGTAGACCAGGCTCTGGTTCGGCTGCGTCGGCGACGTCACGGAGATCGGCGGGCGCCGGCCCTGCGTGACCGTGCCGATCGTCGTGCCCGTGTTCGACAGCGACGTGCCGTACATCAGGCGGATCCGGCCGTAGCCCGCGCCGTTCTCGCCGGGCGTGGTGATCGAGCCCGTGACCTCGATCGTGTCGCCGGCGAGCGCGATGCCGCCGCCCGCGCCGCCCGAGACGTCGCCGCTATGCTGCGGCTCGCCCGGCGCGACCAGCTGGCCCGCGATCGTGATGTCGTGGGTCGCGATCAGACGCAGCGTGCCGCCGCCGTGCGTGGTCACCGTCTGCGTCGTGACCGAGCAGCCCAGCGTGCCACCCGCGCCGCCGTTGCCGCCGCCCTGGATCGCCGACTCGCTCTCGCCGCCGACCGCCGACGTCATCTGATAGAAGCTCGGCGACGGCTGGCCGTAGTTCGCGGCGGTGTCGTAGTAGTCGCCGTTGTAGACCTGGCACGAGCCGCCCGAGACGTTCGTGCTCGTCGGCGCGACCGCGATCGATGCGCCGGCCTCGACGGTGATGTTGTCGGCGATGATCGTCAGATTTCCCGTCGACGACGTCAGCGTCGAGCCGTTGCCGACGTCGAAGTCGCCCGCGACGATCACCGTGCCGTCGTACGTCGAGTTCGAGCCGACCATCAGGCCGTCGAGCGCGCACTCGCCGAGCTCGCAGAACGTCGTGCAGGTCTGGGTCGGGTTCCACGTGCTGCCGTCCTGCGCGCAGGTCTCGACCTCGTTGCCCTGGCAGCGCGTCGCGCCCGGCGAGCAGGTCGGATCCGTGCACACGCCGCCGGCGCAGCCCGACGTGCAGCTCTGATCGAACAGCCAGGCCGTGCCCGCGTTGTTGCAGACCTCGACGTCGTCGTTCATGCCGCAGCGGAACGAGTGCGGCGAGCAGACTTGCCCGCCACTGCCTTCGAGCTCGCACGTGCTCGAGCAGCCGTCGCCGCTCGTCGTGTTGCCGTCGTCACACTGCTCGCCCGGATCCACGACGTGGTTGCCGCAGGTCGCGCCGGTCCCACTGCCGTTCGACCCCGAGCCATTCGAAGCGGCGTCATCGCCGCCTCCATTCATCGCCCCGTTCGAGCCACCGCAAGCAATCGCGAACACGACAAGCGCGCACAGCCATTTCATGCCCGGTGGAGCCGCGAGCACACACGCGGTCGCGAGAAATCGCAACACGCGGCAACACGCCCGCAAGATCGCCGCACGATCGCGGACCTACGGTGAGGACAAGGAGGCCTCATGCATCGCATCGCGCTCGCGTCCGCGTTGAGTCTATGCACCGCTTGTACCTACGCCCACGTCGGCTCCGGCGAGGTGGCGGTTGTCCGCACGCCCGCCGGCGTCTCGCCCACGGTCTACACGACCGGCGACTGGAAGATCGGCTACGACGACACCGCCATCACGTACAACGCGCGCTCGCAGGAGCACGCCGAGCAGCTCCAGGTCCAGGCCGCGGACGGCCTCGGCATCACGCTCGACACGTCGATCCGATTCCACATCATGCCCAACGAGGCAGTCGCGCTCCACACCGAGCTCGGCGAGCACTACTACGACGTGCTGCTCGGACCGACGCTGCGCTCGCAGGCGCGCCGCGTGGTCGGCCGCTACAAGCCCGAAGAGATCTACTCGACCGATCGCGAAGCGATCGAGAAGCAGATCACCGACGGTGTCACCGCGGCGATCAAGGGCCGGCACCTCGTCGTCGAGGCCGTGCTGATCCGCGGCGTGCAGCTGCCCGACCAGATCCAGCAGGCGATCACGAACAAGCTCGAAGCCGAGCAGCAGGCCCTGAAGATGAAGTTCGTCCTCGATCAGCAGAAGGCCGCGGACGAACAAGAGCTCATGAAGACGCAGGCTGCCGCCGAGCGCCAGAAGATCAGCGCCGAAGCCGCGGCCGATGCCGCACGCACCGCGGCGCAAGCCGCCGCCGACGCCAAGCGCATCGACGCGCAGGCCAGCGCCGACGCCGACAAGATCATCCAGCCGCACCTGACGCCGCAGGTCCTGCGCCTCAAGGAGATCGACGCGAACCGCGCGATCGCCGCCTCGCCCAACACCAAGCTCGTGCTCGGCGGCGGCGCGCAAACCGTCCTCGATCTGCGCACCAAGCAATGACGCAGTAAGCTTCCCGCATGCAGGCCAAGCTGTTCGGTGGCGTTCTCTCGTCGGCGGTCTGCTTCGGCGTGCCGCTGTTCGCGGTCGCCGGCACGCTGCACTGGCCGCGCGCGTGGATCTTCGTCGCCGTCACGGTGCTGCTCTCCGCGTGGACGATGTTCGGCGTGCTCGCGAAATCCCCGGCGCTGCTCGACGAGCGCTACGGCTCGCCGATCCAGCGCGATCAACCGCTCGCCGACAAGATCATCACGCCGCTCATCGCCGTGGGCTTCTTCGCGTTCGTGCTGTTCATCCCGCGCGACGTCTTTCACTACGATCTGCTCGGTCATCCGCCGACCTGGCTCGCGGCAGTCGGCCTCGCGCTCTTCGTCGCCGGCTGGATCCTGATCTCGCTCGCGCTGCGCGCCAACGCGTTCGCGGCGCCGATCGTGAAGCACCCCGAAGGCCAGCACGTCGTCGAGCGCGGCCCGTATCAGGTCATTCGCCACCCCATGTACGCCGCGGCGCTCGCGATGTTCGTCGGGATGCCGCTATGGCTCGGCTCGTACGCCGGCATGGTCGCAGCCGCGCTGCCGATGCTACCGATCATCGCGCGGATCCTCGTCGAGGAACGCACCCTGCGGCGCGACCTGCCGGGGTACGCCGACTACGCGACCCGCGTGCGGTGGCGCATGATCCCCGGCCTATGGTGACGCGCTGCCGGCGCTGCCCGCGTGCGCGGCTCGCGCCGCCGCAAGCTTGGCCTCGAGCTCGTCGCGCTCGGCCTTGAGCTTGGTGACCGCATCCGACGCCGTCTTGCGGGTTGTCTCGTCGGTCGACTGGGCGATCTGGGACGTCTTCTCGGAGATCTCGCCCTCGACCTCGTGGAGGCTCTTCGAAAGCTCGTCGACGTCGTCGCTCGCCGACGACTCGATCGCATGCGCAGCGCGATGGGCTGCGTGGTCGGCTTCGTCGGCGGCCTTGCCGAGCTCGTCCTTCGAGTGCTTGCTGCAGGCGGCGACCAGGAGAAGTGCTAGTAAGAACCTCATGATCGGCAGTGTGCTGCCGGTCGGGCCCGGCCGCTAACTCCCAGCGTCTCGGTGCTTGACGTGGTTCGGGGCGCATGGCACAAAGCTCTCGCCCTTGATGCGGGGTGGAGCAGCCTGGTAGCTCGTCGGGCTCATAACCCGAAGGTCGCAGGTTCAAATCCTGCCCCCGCTACGAAAGAAACTGTGTACAGCGCCGAAAGGCTCAGGAGCCCGGTCACTACCAGACCGGGCTTCGATGTTTTCGGCGTCGGCGTGACCGTCAGCGGCTCGGGCAGCACGCGGGCGAGGGCCTCCTGGGCGAGCGCCGGCTCGCCCGCGAGCGCGGTGAGGAACCGGCCAACCGACTCGCGCACGACCGCGACGTCGGGCATTGATGCCGGGGCCGACTCGCGGGCGGCGGCGAGCTCGGACTCGAGCCGGCGGACCTCGGCCCGGGCCTTGTCGCGGAGCCTCTTGAGGTCGGGGTCGTCCGGGTCCTCGACCAGGAGCTTGGTCGCGTTGCTCGCCCGCTTCTGCGCGGCCGCGAGCTCGCGCGCGAGCTGGTCGGGCGCGGCGCCGGTCCGGCGCTCGCGCACCCGGGCCTCGAACGCCCTCGCGAACGCGTCCTTCACGGCGTCGCCCGCGAGCATGTCGCGCAGCGCGCCGATGAGCGCGGCGTTGATCCGCTTCTCGGAGATGGTCGATCCGTTCGAGCAGATCGACGCGCCGCGGCTCTGGTGCGCGGTGCAGCCGAACGTCGCGTAGCGGACGCCGTTCTTCACGCGCTGGCCGGACACCGAGATCGGGCCGCCGCACACGCCGCACTTGAGCAGCACGCCGCCGAGCAGGTGCCGCCCGCTTGCATTGTCGAGATCGTGCACCCCGGTGACGCGGGCTACGACCGGCACGCGAGGTTGCCGCGCTCGTCGCGATCAGCCGAGCATCGCGACGAGCTCGTCGAACGCGGCCTGCTCGGCCGCCGCGCGGGTCATGCCGCCGAGGTACTGCGCGTCGCGGCCCTAAGCCACGTCGCGTGGCCGTGCGCCAAAAATCGTGAGGTGATGAACGTGCCGATCGCGCCCGAGACGATGCCCGAGGACAAAGCTCAACAGGGCGCGCGACACCCACTGCGAGACACGACAAACATGATATCGCGGGAGGCACGATCTCTTGGCGAGCCTTAGTGCGCGCGCTGCTTGACAGTAGTTGCGTCGCGCGTTGACAGTGCCTCCATTATGAAGACGGGACCGCAGTCCTTAGACGAGTTCCTGACGGAGCAAACGCATCCGCTGCTCCGCGCGACGATCGAGCCGCTCGATGCTGATCCCAAGTCGGTGAAGGTGACGCCATGGGCCCCGGGCAAGGGATGCCTGTGTCATCTCAGCATCGTTCTGCCGCGCCACGCGATTGACTCGGTGAATCCCACAGGCGACGTCCATGCGTGCTGTGGAAAGCATCTCCGTGTGGTCGAAGTCACCTTCAAGAAGGACCAACTACCTTCGGTCGACGATCTGCTCGCGCAGCTTGTAACGTCGACTCGTGCAGCACCCAGTGGTCATGCGCAAGGCGCGCGACAGAGAGCACATCCGCATCCGCCCTTCACCTCTCCCCAAATGGCGCGCGCCTACGGTGACGCCGCTCGTGCTTACCTCGGAAAGAGGCGAAATCGTCTCCGAAAGCCGCGCTTCTTCGACCAGACCGAGTGCGACCTCTTCGAACTCGAATGTTGCGTGGGATGCTCCTCGGGTGAAATGACTCCCGGCGAGGCCTGCCAGTGCAGCTGCCAATGTCAGGCCGATTATGCCGCGTGCACAGGAGACGACTTCGACTTGTACCAATGCATGTCGGACTGCCCCTATCCGTGATCACTTTGGAAGCCGGCGTGCGAGAGCGATTCGAACAGTCCCCGCCTTCTGCTCGGGCGGGTTTCGTGTTTTCGGCCCGTACCCGGACACGCACGAGCAAGCGCGTCGAGCTCCTGCTGATTATGGACGACGCAGCGCGGCGATCGAGACGATCGACGCGTGACCCATGAGCCTACCGTATCGCCGTGGTCCGCAGTCGCTTACTCGATCTGCGTCGCGCATTTGCCGTCGATGCACGTGAGGCCGTTGCAACACGATCCGTTATCGCATCGGTCGTAGACGTTACCGCAAGCGGGGGGCGTG
>Ga0268266_10001298_pt1 | contig 30396 bp, 21 predicted proteins | sample KBSS13metaG_FD_190356 | JGI IMG/M metagenome (GOLD analysis project Ga0268266, IMG submission 190356) | Switchgrass rhizosphere microbial communities from Kellogg Biological Station, Michigan, USA - KBS S1-3 metaG (SPAdes) (version 2) | ecosystem: Host-associated > Plants > Roots > Rhizosphere... | reverse complement strand
TTGGTTTGTTATCTGTAGCACTCTGCTTTGGAACTCTCTCAGGTCAAGCAAAGGCGGACACGTTGAAGTTTCTGGGATCGTCCAGCGACATTGGACCTTACCAGATGAAGTTGAATGGCGACACCAATGTTGGTCTGTTTTGTCTGGATGACTTCAGAACGATTTCGCAGGGAGAGACGTGGCAGGTTGCCGTCTATTCTGGCGATCATTTTTATACGACGAATACGCATTCGACCAACTTCAAGTATGAACAAGAGGCATACATCTACAGCATGCTGGGCCAGTCGAACGGTCATGGGCATACCTACAGCAACACGGATATTCAGGAAGCACTCTGGTACATCTTCGACCATGACGCGGATACGAATCATTGGGCGGATGGCCTTGTAGAAGACGCGCGTGACTTCCATTACACGAATGATTTTCTGGACGATTTTGCGTTTTATATTCCGACTGACTGGTCGCGGCGTGATGGTCAGCCGCAGGACATGATCGGATCGATGTTGCCTTCAGATCCCCCAGCTGCAACTCCGGAGCCTTCGACGCTACTGTTGTTGGGCACTGGACTGGTAGGAGCTGCAGGAGCAGCACGCCGCAAGGTTAGGGCGCGTATTTCGTAGTGGTAGTTATCAGCCGAAGGCGAGCCTAAAAAAAGAGGCTCGCCCGAAGCCAATCGGGCCTGGTTTCAAAACGATTTTGCCTGAGGAGGCTTGTATGTATATTTTCTTTCTCCCTGCGTTGGTTGCTTTGGTTGTTATCGGTGGCATCACTTTGAAGGACCAGTTCAAACTGCGCTAACCGAGTACTCATAAAAACTAGATGATTCATCGCGGAAGGCCAGGCCCGTAAAGGGTCTCGGCCTCTTTGCGCCTTTGGAGAGATGAGGTTCAGGATTGTTGTCGGGAAGGACGATCTGGAAGGATGCCGGGAGTGAGAAGAAGGAGGAGGAGGATGCCGGCCATGGGAACTAAGAGGCCAACCCGGAGACTTCTGAAGTGAGTGGATACGACTCCCGTAAGCCAGGGAAGGCTGGCTCCGCCGAGGGAGGCCAAGGCAAAGAGTTGTCCGAGGCGTGGATGACGGCCGGTTCGCTCTAGGAGAAACGCGACGAGGAGAGGGTAGACGGGCGCGAGAGAGAGGCCAGTGAGTACGGTAGCGGAGAGGATTACTGCGCGAGGCGGATGAGGAACCAGAAGAAGCGCAGCCTGGGTGAATAGAAGTACTGGAAGAGAGATGCGGTAGAGGGCGGCTTCGGAGATGTGGCGGAGGAGTGTGCTCATGAGAATTCTTCCGATAAATTCCGAAAGCCAGAAGAGGAGAGCGATGGTGGAGGCGGTGAGAGCGGAAGAGTTGCGGGCCGCGAAACTGGGTATCCATCCGCCGAGGGAGTTTTCGTTTCCGAGATAGAGCAGCATGGAAGTGGCAAAGAGCGCGAGCAGAGGCAGAGGGAGAGGCAGCAGAGACTTCAGGGCGGGAGAGGTCTCAGTTTGCCGGGGAGCGGTGAGATCGCGTGAAAGGGTAGCGATTGATAGGCCGCCGACGAGAACAAATGCTGCGGTAATGAAAAAGAAGAGATGAGTGTTGCCTGCGCCGCAGAGGTGAACGAGAGCCGGGCAGGCGATGGCTCCGAGACTCCAGCTGACGTTGAAGAGGGCCAGAGCGCGGGCGCGATGAGCGGTAGCGGTTCCTGCGAGGACATTCCCGGCGGTGATCCCGAGGGAGAGCCCGAAGCCGGCAGCGAAGAGCGCGAGATGTGCGGCGTGGAAGCCGGTCCAGGCGAGGGCGACGGTTCCGGCGGCGCTGAGGGCTGCTCCAAAGAGGAGACTGAGACGAAGATTGCGGGTCGCGAACCAGGCTCCAACAAGCTGACCGACGAAAAATGCGGTAAAGAGAGTCCCGGCCTGTGCGTCCTGTAGTTGCCAGCGTGTGGTGAGCGCGGGAAGGAGGGGGCCGAGCATGACGGTGACCATGCCCCAGGCTGCGGTACAGATGAAGAGCGGTAGTAGGCGTCGCCAGTGCTCGAAGGAGAAAGAGGACGGGGAGAGGTTGTCGGGATCTGAGGGCATCCGGGGATTTGAAGTCATCCGGGAATCGAGAGTATCAGGTTAGAGCGAGGCGTAGACAGGGTTACTTCTTGGATGCGGCGCGATGCGATTTGGGAGTAGCGGCAGCTGCAGTGGATTCGCGAACGACGAGCTCGGGAGTGAACCAGACGGTGTCCGAGAAAGGTTGCTCAGGGGCCTGGATGCGTTTGACGAGCAGTTCGGCGGCCGTACTGCCCATTTTGTGCAGAGGTTGGCGAACGGTGGTGAGGCGCGGATTGGTGTACTCGGCGACGAGGATGTCGTCGAAGCCGATGACCGAGATGTCGCTGGGGCAGGAAAGGCCAGCGTCCTCGATAGCTCGGATGGCTCCGATGGCGGCGGTGTCATTGAAGGAGAAGACGGCCGTGAAGTTCCGGGTGCGGGTGAGAAGGTCGCGAACAGGAGCGTAACCAAGGTCAGGGGACCAGGAATTTTGTTCCAGATAGATGGAGAGCTCAGGGCGGATGGTAATTCCGATCTCCTGGGCGATGGATTGAATGGCGCTCCAGCGGGATTCAGAGTCGAGCGAGAAGCGCTGCCCTTTCATGAATGCGATACGGCGATGACCAAGTTCGTAAAGATGCTGGAGTGCTGTGCGGGTGGCACGATCATGGTCGAGCACGACGTTGGTGACGCCGGGGACTTTGATGTGAGATGAGATGCCGACAGCGGGAAGTGGGACTCGCTTGGGGAGTTCTGTGTTGACGAGGAGGAGGCCGTCGACGGCTCGGCGGATGAGGAGGTCGGGATACTCCTCGAGGAGGTCGGGGCGGCAGAGATGGCTGACGGTGAAATAGAGATATCCAGCCTGGAGGAGGTACTGCTCGACGCCAAGCATGAGGCCAGTGAAGTAGCCTTCGCTGAGCTCAGGGACGATCACGCCTACGGTATTGGTGAGGCGAGTGCGGAGCATGCGCGCATGGAGGTTAGGGCGGTAATCGAATTTCTTTGCGGCATTGAGTACGCGCTGCCGGGTCTCGGGAGAGATGGATTTGGCGACAGGCGAATTGTTGAGCACGATGGAGACGGTCGCGGGAGAGAGGTCGAGATACTCGGCGAGGATCTTGAGGGTGACCGGTTTGTTGGAATCAGGAACAGTCTTTTTTTTAGGCGACATGATGCTTCCGGCTTGGGCTGGAGAATGCAACATTTTTACACTGCCGCGATCAGGGAAGGGAACCAGAATCAAGCGAAAATAGAAAAGAGGGCTTTCGCGGCGGCCTTTGTGACGAGTGGTAAGGAGGTAGGGCAGAATGAGCAAGACAGCATTGATTGCGGGCGTAACGGGAATTGTGGGACGAAATCTCGCGGAAGAACTGGCTTCTCGAGGCGATGAGTGGCGCATATTTGGTCTGTCCCGAAAGCCCGCGGCGATCGAGGGCGTTGAGCCGGTTTCAGCGGATCTTACTTCACCGGATTCGCTTCGCTCTGCACTTGCTGCGATTAAGCCGACTCATGTGTTTCTGGCGACGTGGATGCGGCAGTCCACAGAGGCTGAAAATATCAAGGTCAACAGCGCGCTGGTGAGGAATCTGCTGGATGCAATTCGGCCACATGATTCGGTGGAGCATGTGGCCCTCGTTACTGGGCTAAAGCACTATCTGGGGCCGTTTGAGGCTTATGGTAAAGGCGCGCTTCCAGCGACTCCTTTTCGCGAAGAACAGGGGCGTCTGGATGTGGAGAATTTTTACTACGCGCAGGAGGATGAGGTCTTCGCTGCGGCGGATCGCGACGGTTTTGGGTGGAGCGTACATCGTCCGCACACGATTATTGGCTGGGCGCACGGCAATGCAATGAATATGGGAGTGACCCTTGCGGTCTATGCGTCGATCTGCAAGGAGACAGGGCGCCCATTTGTCTTTCCGGGATCGGAGACGCAGTGGAGGAGTCTTACGGATATGACGGATGCCCGACTACTGGGCCGTCATCTGATTTGGGCCTCTACGACACCAGCCGCGCGGAATCAGGACTTCAACATAGTGGACGGCGACGTCTTTCGATGGAGCTGGATGTGGCAACGGCTGGCGCAGTGGTTTGGTATCGAGGCGGCACCTTTTCCTAGCGAGATCTCTCCGCTGGAGCGGCAGTTGAGGGATGTAGCTCCTGTGTGGGAAAAGATTGCGGCTAAACATAGCCTGGTTGAACCGAGGCTAGATTCACTGATCTCTGCGTGGCATACGGACGCCGATCTCGGTCGGCCGATTGAGGTTGTGACCGATATGAGCAAGAGCCGCCGTCTCGGATTTCTGGATTATGTGGCGACGGATGACAGCTTCTTTTCGCTGTTTCAAAAACTACGCGACCAACGGATTATTCCGTAACGGTGACGTCCGAAAATGACTAAGGGGATTGAGTTCAGAGCTTATCGACGAAGCGATCTAGAAGCGATGGTCGAGCTGGATGAGGAGTGTTTTGCTCCACCATTCCGGTTCAGTCGCCGGGCGATGCAGAGATTTGCAGAGGCCGGAAATGCATGGGTGAGTGTAGCGGAGGATGATGAAAGACTCGCCGGATTTTGCATCCTGCATAGAGAGAGTGCGGGCGTTGCGGAGATGGGCTATGTAGTGACGATCGATGTCGCGAAGCCATTTCGAGGGCGAGGGGTCGGGGAGAGGATGCTTTCATACGGCGAAGCGTGGGTGCAGAGCTGGTTGGGCGCTGGAGTGATGCTGCATGTGTTTGCGGAAAACGAGCGAGCGATCCGATTTTATGAACGGATGGGGTATCGCTGTGTGGGGATGCAGCGGGGGTTTTATGGGGCTGGGTTGGATGCAGCGATGTACTGGAAGGATCTTGGGGATTGAGCTTCGCTGATAGATGTATGGCTTCCTAAGCAAGTTGTGGCTGTGCTGACAAGATACAGGGATTCCTCGGCTTCGCTCGGAATGACGATCTGGCGCGGGGTGTGCGGATTCAATGATAGACGAGGTTCAACAGACAAAAGTGATGGCCTATTTTTTGCCGAAGACATCGCCCATGCGACGGATCTGCGCGCCTACCCCGCGGAGCTTTTCTTCGATGCGTTCATAACCTCGATCGATGTGATAGACGCGGTCGAGGATGGTTTCGCCGTCAGCTACCAGAGCGGCGAGCACGAGTGAGGCGGAGGCGCGTAGATCGGAGCACATGACAGCTGCGGACTGCAGCGGGGTTTTACCGCGGACGGTGGCGGTTCGCCCCTGCACGGTGATATTAGCTCCCATACGGTTGAGCTCGCCGACGTGCATGAAGCGGTTCTCGAAGATGTTTTCGGTGACGACGGAGGTCCCTTCCATCTGCGTAGCTAAGGCCATGTACTGGGCCTGCATATCCGTGGGGAAGCCGGGATACTCCTCTGTGGAGATGTCGGCAGCCTTGAGGGAGTTGGAGCCGTTGGAGTGAACCCGGACGTGATCTTTGCCGACGTCGAGGCGAACTCCGCACTCTTCGAGCTTGGCGATGAGCGCGCCGAGGTGTGCGGGCTCGCAGGAGTCGATATTGAGGTCGCCTCCAGTGATGGCACCGGCGATGAGGAAGGTCCCAGCTTCGATGCGATCGGGATTGATGCGATGACGGGCACCGTGGAGGCTGGTGACGCCCTGAACCTTGATGGTGGAACTTCCGGCACCTTCGATTTTGGCGCCCATGGCGACGAGAAGCGCGGCGAGGTCGGTGACTTCGGGCTCGCGGGCACAGTTTTCGAAGACAGTCTCCCCGTCGGCAAGGACCGCGGCCATAAGCAGGTCTTCGGTGCCGGTGACAGTGATCTTGTCGAAGACGATGTGCGCGCCTTTGAGTCGGTCGGCGCGGGCTTCGAGGTAGCCGTGGTCGTAGGTAATGGTGGCTCCCATGGCTTCGAGACCTTTGATATGAAGATCGATGGGACGGCCCCCGATGGCGCAGCCTCCGGGCATGGCGACACGGGCGATGCCGGTGCGGGCGATGAGGGGACCGAGCACCAGAGAGCTGGCGCGCATGGTCTTGACGATCTCGTACTTGGCGACGGGGTCGGAGAGAATGCCGCACTTAATGCGAGTGCGATGCTGGGCGCGGCCATAGCCGAGATCGACCTCGGCACCCATGGAAGCGAGCAGTTTGCGCTCGGTCTCGATGTCGCGGACCTGCGGGATATTTTCCAGGATGACCTCATCTTCGGTGAGGATGGCGGCAGCCATACAAGGGAGGGCGGAGTTTTTTGCTCCGGAAACTTTGATGGTTCCGAGAAGGGGATTGCCGCCGCGTACAACAAACTTATCCATTTTCCCAGTTTACGAAAGAGTTACGAGGATATGGGTGTTGAGATTGGTACAGAAAAAAGAAGCGAAGCCGTCCGGGAGACGGCTTCGCCGGCAAGAGAGATAAAAGGCAGGAAAATTAGGTTGCAGAAGGGGGAGTCGCGGAATCAGGCTGCTGACCAGGGTGCTGCTGGTGACGGCCATGCGAACGACGCATGGATTGAAGCTGTTGCATTTGGTCGGGTGTAAGCACTGTTGCGAACTGTGTCCGTGTGTCTTTGTGGATGGCCCGGAATTGTTCGCGGCGCTGGTCGGGAGTGAGGCTGCTGTCGGAGCGGAGCGAGGCCATCTTCTGTTGCTGGGTGGCCAGGATGGGCTCGAGCTTCGCGGTTTGATCGTCCGTCAGATTGAGCCGCTTGCCCATATGCTGTGCAGCCTTGTGCGCATCGAAGGCATGATGGCGGTGGCCATGCTGACCTGCCGGCTGCTGTGCGGTGGCGTCAGGGGCCGGCTGCTGTGGGGTCGATTGCTGGCAGAATGCGGCGGTGGCAGTAAAAGCAAGTGCCAGAGTAGAACTGAGAAGGATGCGTTTCATGAGCTTTTGTTCACTCCTTGCGGTAGCGCTTGGCTACCGGATGCTGCTGATGGAATAAACACGAGCGGGTGAGAATGTTGTGGTGATGTTTTTCGCGAAAGGAAGCCTGCCGGAAGTAATAGTTCCGGCAGGCTTTTGCTTTTGATCATTTCCTGGAAGGGTTATTTACAGTGGATGGAGTGCGTAACCGCAGATCGTTGTGAGATTGCGAACGCTTCGTCTAGCAAATCTCATCTAGAAGAGGATTCGAGCCCCGAGTTGAATACGACGGTTGGGGAAATAGCTGTTGCTTCCGGTGATCTTTCCGAAGTTTGCGCTGGAGACGGCTCCGGTGGGCTGGCCGAGGTTGGTGAGATTGAAGACGTTGCTGAATTCGCTGCGGAACTGGAACTTCACGCGCTCATGGATGGGGAAGTCGCGGAAGAGTGAAGCGTCTACGTTGCGGGTTCCGGGACCATCGAGAGCGTTGTAGCGAAAGGTTCCGTCCTGGCCTGCGGCTCCCGCACCCTTGCAGGTTCCGGTAGAAGGCGAGTAGACGCAGAAGGCGTTAGTGTCGAACCACTGATTCATCATGGCTAGGCGAGAGCTGCCGTTGTCGAGTACGCGGGCGATCTTGCCGGGCGCAACGTTGGGGCGATCGTTGTTGTTGCCGTCGGCGTTCGTGTCGGCACCGGTGGTGACGTTGAAGGGAGCTCCGCTTTGTAAGGTGATGATGGAGGAGATGGTCCATCCGTTGAGCGTGCCGCGAACGAAGCGGTTGTAGCCGGAGAAGTAGTTCGGCTTCCACACAACGGAGCTTACGAAGACGTGTCGATAGTCGGAGTCTGCCCGTTGCCGATCGAGCTGGGGAATATTGAAGTCTTCAAAGGCGTTCTGGAGAGTGTTGTTCGCCATGTATGCACTCCAGATGGTCTTTGACCAGGTGTAAAAACCTTGGAAGCTGATGTTTTTTGTCATGCGCTGATCTAGCGTGACCTGCAACCCGTTGTAGTTGGAGGTCTGGCCTGACTCGATGACGTAGACGGTCTTGAGGGTTGGGTCGCTTGCCGATCCTCCGGGTTGAAGCGGTCTGCGGTTGTCGACGTTGGAGGTGGTGTTTGCGGCAGGGTTAGCGGCGTTGTAAACGGGATAGTTATGGTCGAAGAACAGCGGAAGCTTGCGGCTGAGTGAGGCAACATAGCTGAGGGAGAGTGCGGTAGAGCGGCCGAACTGCTGCTGTACGCCGAAGTTGATCTGATAGCTGTAGGGCCACTTGTAGTTGGCGTCCATGGCGACGAGCCCAGCGGGACGAGTGAAGCGTGGGTTCTTGGGATCGAAGTAGTAGGGATAAGGGGAGACGCCGCCAGCGAACTCAGAGGTATCGGTGGCATAGGGGTTTGCTAGCGAGACGACCTTGTTGTACTGCTGGCGAATGGCGTAGGGCTGGTTGTTCGAGGGATACTGCCACTCATTGCCGCCGATGGTGCCGAAGAATAGTCCGGCTGCTCCACGGAAGACGGTCTTTCCGTTGCCGAAGGCGTCGAGCGCAAAGCCCACGCGGGGAGAGACGTGGTTGTAGGGTGTGTGTGCGCCTGCCTCGGGAACTCCGGGATCGCCAGGGAAGAGAAGCCCCGTCGGAGCGGAAGGCACTACGGTGGACTGTACGCCTGCGCGGAAGTTGGACTGCCGACGAAGCGAATCGGTAGGCGCGGTCTGGATGTCATAGCGCAGGCCGAGATTGACTGTGAGGGTTGGAAGAATGCGCCAATCGTCCTGAAGGAATGCGCCATAGTTCCAGTAGTTGGCGTTGGCGTAGACGGTGGAGTCCTGGTTCATGGTGTTAGGACGACCGAGGAGGAAGTCGCTAAGGGAGATTCCAGTGCGCTGGCTGGAGGCGCTGGTGAAGCTGAAGACGCCGTAGTTGTTGAGCAGGGTCTGAAGCATGTCTTTTTCAAGAGAAGCCTCACCGCCCATGGCAAAGGTGTGTTTGCCCTTGGTGGTGCTGATGACGTCGCGGATCTGATAGACGTTGGCTCCAGCGAGCGGACCTGAGATGGACTGACCGAGGGTGAACCAGTTGGCTACAGCGATCTGGGGAAGCTGCGGGACGCCTTGGATCTGAAATGCGGAACCAAGGTCGCCGAGAGAGATCTGCGGCGTGTTGACGCGTCCAGCGATCTGCCGGGTATAGCCGAGCCAGAATTGATTGACGGTATTCGGGGTAAGAGTCCAGACATCGCTGAGGTTGGCGTTTTGTTGCCGCCAGTTGAAGTTCTGAACGGACCACCCAACGATCGTTCCTCCGGGATTCTGCTGGCTGTTACCGGAGGTGTTGAAGTAGCTGGCGGTGATGCGGTGCGAGTCGACGGGTTGGTAGTCGCCTTTGATGAGGAACTCATCGGTGACGTAAGCGAGCTTCAGCGGGTCGGTACGAGTATTGACGGTGTCGGTAGGACGTCCGATGGGGTTTGGGAGAGGGACATAGGTATTCAGGATGTTGAGCGCGACGGGATCGAAGCTGCTCTTGGGAATGATGTTGCCGGCATAAGCTCCGCTGCGATCTGGCTTGCAGAGAACGAACTGAGTGGCATTGACGACGCGGCAGGCGGTCTGGCTCCCGGAAGTGGGCAGATTGGCGCTGAAGTCTCCATTGCGTTGAGCCGCCGTTGGAACAAGGGCAGTGAGTGTGCTGGTCGTGCTCTGACGCAGACCGCCGTAGCTTCCGAAGAAGAAGAGCTTGTCCGTTTTGATGGGACCGCCGAGAGTGGCTCCGAATTGGTTGCGATGGTAGGGCGTCAGATTTTTATCGATACCATTGTGTGTGGTGGCGATCAAAGCAGTATTGCGAACGAATTCGAAGATAGAGCCGTGGAGCTGATTGGTGCCGTTCTTGGTGAGGACGCTGACGAAACCGGCGGAGGAGCGGCCGAACTCGGCGCTGAAATTGGCGGTCTGTACGGTGAACTCGCGGATGGCGTCAGGGTTCGGCAGGATGTTGCCGGTGTTGCGCAGGCCGGTCATGTTGGTTCCGCCATCGAGGTAATAGCTGATCTGACCGACGGTGCCATCTGTAGAGCCGTTGATGAGAGTGTGCTGCTCGGGGAAGCCCGTATTGTTGATGTTCTGGGTCAACTGAACACCGGGAGTGAGCGTGAGCAGTTGATAGACATCGCGGCCAACGAGAGGGAGGTTGTCGACCTCGCGGTTATCGACCACACGGCCGAGGGTGGCGTTGCTGGCGTTGATGAGAGGAACGTCACTGGTGACGTTGACTACTTCGGAGACCTCGCCGACAGAGAGCTTGACGTCTAGCGTGGTGGTGTTGAGGACCTGGAGGACGATTCCCGCCTGCTCGGACGCTTTGTACCCGGCAGCCGTTACCTTCATTCTGTAAGGACCAACGGGAAGGAACTCTGCGCGGAAAGCGCCATCGGCTTGCGTTGTTACCGTACGGACGACGTTGGTCTCGGTCTGAGTAAGGGTGACAGTGGCACCTGGGATGGCGCCGCCGGAATCATCGGTTACGGTTCCGATGGCGCTCGTGGTGCTTAATTGGGCGTGAGCAAACATAGGCAACATGGCCAGTAAGAGTAAAGGGATGATCTTCTTCAAGTTCATTTACAGAGTCCTCCAGGTTTCCCGTCCTGTCCGGTCTTGCTTGTCCGGTTTTGATTCCGGATCTTTCTATCGACGAGCTGCTCTCGCAGGAGAGGCATTGGTGTATCGGTTCAAAGATATCTAATGTGTTATCGTTAACACGTTCTGCACCCTACACTATGGCGTATAGCATTTTCAAGAGAGATTTTTGTTTTGTCGTGGATTTGGAGGTTCTGAGGATTCTCGGGCCGGAAGCCGCGCTTATGTGTAATCCGTGGTCGACGGTTGGGTTTATGGGAGCGGATTTGTAAGGGGCCAAGCGCTACGTTTTGTTTCTGGCGGAATGTTTAAGATAGCGATATCACAATAGATTCTTCAATGAGTATGATTGTCAGGGATCAAAGCTTCGCACACGTATGCCCAGACTAGCCCACGCCTCTATCGTTCGCCCCGCCACGCTAGCGGATATTGCCCGCCATGCAGGCGTATCGGTGATGACTGCATCCCGCGCCATAAATGGCTCCGGTTATGTGAGCGAGGACACACGCAAGAGCGTGATGCAGGCGGTCGAGAAGCTGAAGTACCGTCCGAATATTCCCGCACGCCAACTAAAGGTTCGACGGCTCGATGCAATCGGCATTTTGCTGCCGGATATTGCGAACCCATTTTCGAGCGAGCTGGTCAACGGGATGAAGCAGGTCTTCGACCCTGAAGGGTATACGGTTTTTATCGCCACGGGGAACCGATCTATCCACCAGGAGGACGCGAGCCTGCAATCTTTCCTGGATCATCGGGTCGATGGCTTGATTGTGGCGACGCGCGGCACAGCGATGGGAGATAAGGTGCTCCAGACTGTTGCGAAGCAGGGAATACCTCTCGTGACCATAGGCAGGCCGGTCAGCTTTCGCGGGATCGATTCGGTCACGGCGAACCACTATCAGGGTGCGTTCGATGCGGTTACACATCTCATCAAACTGGGCCACAAGCGGATTGGGTTTGTGGGGATTGCTCCAGAGAATGGAAAGCTGCTGCGCCGATATCACGGCTACCTGACGGCACTCCGCGAGGCGGGAATTGAACCGCGACAAGAATATACGGTGGGGCCTGCGGAGGGACCTGCCTATGCAACGCAGGACGATGGTTATCGTGGAATGATGCAGCTGGCGCAGTTGCATCGTCCGCCAACGGCGATCTTCGCACGGAATGACTTTACGGCGATTGGCGCGATGCACGCGGCACATACGCTGGGGATGAGCATTCCAGGAGACATTGCCATAGCCGGATTCGATAATATCCCTCTTGCGGCGTTTACTACGCCACCTCTTACTACCGTGGAGCAGCCGATTGCCCAACAGGGCGAGGAGGCAGCGCGCTTTCTTCTAGAGCGCATTCGAGGGCAGCGGACACAGGATCGAGCCGCGACGATGGAGTGCCGCCTCATTGTGCGGCAGTCCACGGATCTCAAGCTGCGTTCGCTTTCCAAATAACTGCACATCATTCACTCCACTCCAGCGTTCTTTCAGTAACGAACGATTCTCATAGATGGTAGATCGAGCGGTGGTGAGAGCCGTTCGGAAGAATGAAATTTTGTTCCATTGACCAAAATTCGTTTTCCGACCTTAAGATCTCATCTGTGGAGTTTCTATGGAACGAACGAATTCAACCTTTTGGATTACGGCCGCGGAAGCACAGTCTTTACTGTGGCGTTCGGAGCTATTCGGATCAACGCCACAACCAGGCTGATGCGTCAGGTCCAGTTCGGCGGTAAGATCCTCTTTGATTGCGAGTTGAATGTGAAATCTGCTGTTCGCTAAATGGTATAGGGAAGTCTTATCAATGAAGATTGTTCTTGGATTGATTGTGTGTGCGATTGCTATCTCTTCCGGCATGATAAGCCAGACGAAGAGGTCAACGATCGTTACCGAAAAGATTGAGTGGACCTGGGCCGACAGACCTGAACCCCCGAATGAGAATCTACCTAATGTACTACTGCTGGGAGATTCGATTACCCGAGCGTACTATCCTGAGACAGCGAAAGAGCTGGATGGCGTCGCAAATGTTTACCTCTTTGCTACATCGTGCTCATCCGGAGACCCCCGTCTTGTTGACCAGGTGAATGACTATTTAGCAATGGTCGGCGTTCCATTCTCTGTCGTTCACTTTAACAACGGCATGCATGGCTGGGGATACAGTGAGGCGCAGTACTCGGGTGGACTCCCCGATTTGATATCTGCCCTTCGTAAGGGGGCTCCCAAGGCTAAAATGATCTGGACAACGACGACGCCCGTTCGTAAGGATGCTCCCGAGCTTTCACGGACGAATGCTCGTATCGACGAACGGAACCGTCTAGCCGCGGTCGTGACGAGACGCGATGGAATTTTGATCGACGATCAGCACGCATTGATGCTTGAGCACCAAGATATGCATGGAGACGACGTGCACTTTACGAAAGAGGGAAGTGCGTTGCAGGCGAAGGCTGTGGCGGCCTGTGTGAGAAAGACTTTGAAATAGTCGATCTGAATCCCCAGGATTTCAAGACCGAGGGGAGGCCCGCTAGGCGCAGGTTCTTTCCGCAATCGCTTAGCCCTCTCTATATATGGATAACTTCCATTTTATATGGTTAAGACTTCCATAGCTTCCTAGAGCCCAAATTCAAGCTATTCGCGTAGTTTTGGTGGTTGGAAAAGAAACCATGCTAGAGATAACAGTACAAATATTACAATAAAATTTTCATATTATTCGACAATTTTCATTTTATCCTTTTCAAGATCTTCCCTATTCGATATAGTTGCGCGAGGTTTATGTTTCGCTTTCGAGCTGGCATCGCCGATTCATGCCAGAGGACTCTGGATGGCGGCTGATCGCATATAAGGAAGGTAATGGGGTCGATCCATGCACATGAGGTTTCGAACAGAGGATTCGCGATTGTCGCGGATGATCTGACGGGTGCTTGTGATTCGGCGGTTGCCTTTACGCAGCGAGGTAAAACTGTAGAGGTTCTGCTGAAAGAGGGAGCCGAACCTTCCTTAGCTGATGTGGTGGCGATCAGTACGGCGAGTCGAGATCTCACAGCCGAAGTTGCTGCTGAGCGGGTACGGAACGCATTATCCAAGGCGAGTGGAAGAGGCGAAGTCTTCAAGAAGGTTGACTCGGTTTTTCGAGGGAACTCCTTTGTGGAGATTCGGGCTGCACTGGAGTGTCTGCCGTATGATCTGGCACTTCTGAGCCCGGCTTATCCTGCGATGGGCAGGACGGTTCGCGATGGTGTATTGCAGGTTTGTGAAGCGGGGCAAAGTCGTTCCGTAAACTTATGCGCTGGGCTTTACGAAGCAGGCGTGAACGATGTTGCTCTTCATTCTGTTGCAGCGAGCGGACGAAGCCTGCGGGATGTGACGGAGACGGGTCGCCGGGTTGTGCTTTGTGATGCGCGATCCGATGAGGATCTGATGTTGACGGTAGAAAAAGCACGCAACGTGGCTCAGCGAGTTCTGTGGATTGGCTCGGGAGGTTTGGCCCACGCGTTGGCCTCGACACTACCCAGGATCGAGCCGTCTCAAAAGAGCTGGGGTAGTGGTGGACCTGTTGTTCTGTTTGTTGGCAGCGATCACGCTGTTACACGACAGCAGCTTGAAAGGCTGACAGAAAGCACCGCAGCCCCAGTGCAGGAGGCTTCGATCGAAGATTTCACTGAGGGTTCATCCGATTTCCAGGTATTGATTCTGAAAGTGCCTCGTTTGACGAGCGAAGCTCTGGTTGGTCGCGCTCTTTCTTGTCTGGCTACCCGTGGAATTGGATGTTGTCTGATGACGGGAGGCGATACCGCAGCTCTACTTTGCCGCGCGTCGGGCGCAGATTCTTTGCGGCTGACGGAGGAGTTTCGTCCAGGGTTGCCGCAGGGAGTTGTTCAGGGGGGAACTCTCGATCAGGTTCCTGTGGTCTTGAAGTCAGGCGGCTTCGGAAAAGAAGACGTTCTACGCGAGTTCGTTGGCCGCTTTGCGACGAGAAAGGAGTTGGTGTGAGAGAGCAGCTTCCAAAGATCGCCATCACCATGGGAGACCCGGCAGGTGTGGGCGGAGAGGTGGTCTTAAAGGCCCTTGCAGATCCGGAGATTTCCAGTTCTGCGGAGTTCGTGGTTCTTGGTGATCGCGCTGCTGTGGCGGCGGCGGAGCGGAGTACAGGAGTAAATTTTGGCGAGCTAGGAGCGAAGCTTCTGGATTGCGGCGTTCTTTCGCCAAAAGAACCGATTGAGTATGGGGCCTTACGCGCGGAGTATGGCAAGGCGGCAATGCGGTACGTTCACGACGCCACGCTGATGTGTATCCGCCATGAAGTGGATGCGATGGTGACCGCCCCTTTGAATAAGGAAGCGGTGACGCTGAACGGTATCTCCTTTTCAGGTCACACGGAGTACATTGCGGAACTATGTGGAGTGAGGGGCTCCCGCATGCTGTTGGCGGGGAAGAAGCTGAGTGTCATCCATGTGTCGACTCATGTAAGTCTGCGTAACGCGTGCAACTTGGATTCGGCTCGCATCGTGCAGACGATTGAGCTAGGCAATGAGGCGATGAAGCTGTTAGGAAAGTCGGCGCCGCGAATTGCTGTGTGCGGTCTCAACCCGCATGCGGGGGAGCACGGTCTGTTCGGTAGTGAGGATGAAGAGATCATCAGGCCTGCGGTAGAAACCTGCAGGGCTCGCGCAATCAATTGCGAAGGGCCGGTGGCGCCTGACACGATCTTCTTCAGAGCTGCCAAGGGCTCCCATGACCTGGTAGTGGCGATGTATCACGATCAGGGGCATATTCCCATGAAGCTTCTGGATTTCGAGGAGACGGTCAACACCTCTCTTGGCATTCCTATCATCCGTACGTCTGTCGATCACGGTACGGCCTTCGATATCGCCGGGAAAAATCTTGCCAACGAAGCAAACATGAAAGCAGCGATTCGTATGGCTGTCACCATGGCTCATTATCGCCTTCTGCAGACGGCCAGGACATAGGCGGAGAGACGATGCGTGTCCTCGATATCGTAGTGATTGCGGCTTATATGGTGGCGCTCGTGGGAATCGGTGTCCGCTTTGCTCGCAAGCAGACCACTACGGACAACTACTTTCTAGCTAACCGGTCCATTCCCGGCTGGGCCATGGGGTTGTCGTTGCTGGCGACGATTATCACCAGCGTCACTTTCATTGCTTACCCGGGCTCGGCCTATGCAGGCGATTGGTCGATGCTGGTTCCGGGTTTTATGTTCGTGGCGGTTCTCATCCTCGCGGGCGCGGTGATTATTCCTTTCTTTCGCCACGTCGTTCATATGAGCGCGTACGAGTACTTTGGGATGCGGTTTGGCAGAGGAGTGAGGCTTTATTCCTCGTTCGCTTTTGCGATTGGTCACTTCTCAAAGATGGGATTTGTGTTTTATTTGCTGGCTCTGACGCTGGGAAGCATGACGGGCTGGCCTGTGGACAATGTGATTGTGGTCACTGCGCTCATTACGATCTTCTATACGTTGCTGGGCGGCGTTGAGGCTGTGGTGTGGAGCGATGTCGTGCAGGGTTTTGTACTGTGGGGAGGAATCCTGGTCTCCGTCGGCTTTCTGCTTTTTCTGCCTAAGCAGGGACCGAGTGCAGTGCTGGCCGATGCATGGACTCATGGAAAGATGAGCCTCGGAAGCACAGCGTTCAGAATGGATAAACCCACCATTCTTGTGCTGATTCTGTATGGATTCTTCTTCTATGTCCAGAAGTACACAGCCGATCAGACAGTGGTTCAACGTTATCTGATCGCGAAGTCGGATCGCAGCGCTCTGAGGGGAATCACCCTCGGAGCGACGCTTTGCATTCCGGTCTGGACGGCGTTCATGCTGATCGGAAGTCTGTTGTGGAGTTTTTACCGGCTCACCGGTGAGAAGCTTCCGTCGACGATCCAAAAAGCGGATCAGGTCTTTCCTTATTTTCTGGTGACACATATTCCTCCCGGAGTGGCCGGGTTGTTTACTGCGGCTTTGCTGGGGTCCGCGATGGCGATGCTTGCATCGGATATGAACTGCCTCTCAGTGATCGGCGTCGAAGATTTTTATGCTACGTTTTTCCCGCGCACCACGGACCGACAGCGATTACGAATAGGAAGACTCATCGTGGCGGCGAGCGGGCTGGCAGCAGCGGGGGTAGCGCTCCGGCTGGCTCACAGTCACGGCAGTGCATTGTCGCTTTACTACACGATTACAGCCATTGTCGCTGGTGGTCTCGCTGGCTTGTTTCTGCTGGCCTTTCTGGTTCAGAGAGCCACCAGAGAAGGAGCGGTTGCCGGAGTTCTGGCAAATCTCATTTTTACGATGTGGGCCACCCTTTCCAAGGATGGAAAGCTGGTTGATCTTGGCCGGTTCAACTTTACATGGCACGACTACATGATCGGGGCGATTGGCCACGTCATTCTGTTCTTTTTTGGTTTTTTGTTCAGCTATCTACTACCGGGAACTCCCCTCGCTCAGGACCTCACCCTCAAGGGTTGGCGAGAGAGGACGAAGTCTTCCGAGTTTGTCGCAGCACAGGCTGGACGCTGAAATTCTAAGAAGTTTTACTTTGTCAGGAGTTGTCTATGAATCGTTTGCACCGCGCCATTCAAGCTGCCAATGGAAGACCACTGCTTGGAGCTGCACTGTACTTTCATGATCCGGTCTTTCTGGAGATCGCGGCTCATATGGGTTTCAAGGTGATCTGGATTGAGATGGAGCATGCGGCTATCAGCTTCGAGCAGGCAGCGGATCTGTGTCGGATGGCCGCCGGTACAGGGATGCTAACGATGATTCGCATTCCGGATGCGCGGCGTGAGAGTGTTCTGAAGGCAGCTGAGTGCGGTCCTGACATGATCGATATTCCAATGGCGGATTCTCCGGATCAAGTAGCGGAGTTGGTGCGATATGCACGCTTTGCTCCGCTCGGTGCGAGAGGTTTTTTCAGCGTGTCTCGAGCACTTAAATACGGCATCGTTGAGAGCGTCCCACATGAGCAGCAGAGGCTTAATGAAGAGTTGAGTCTGCTTGCCCAGATCGAGACAAAGGAAGCTCTCGTCCAGATTGAGGAAATTGCGTCCATTCCGGGTGTGGACATCTTTATTGGTCCCGCCGATCTGGCAGCCAGTCTCGGATATCCGGGGCAGACAAGTCATCCCGACGTTTTGGAAGCAACTGAAGGGATTGTGCATGTGGCCCGTAAACATGGCAAAAAGGTTGTTACTGCCTGCGGACCATCGGACTTTATTCACTGGACGCGGCTGGGGATCGACTTGCTGTTCTGCACGAATGATGTCGTATGTCTTAAGGTGGGAGCACAGGCTGCGCTCAAGAGCGCAGAAGAGGCGATTGCACAGGCCGACTCGGAACAGGGTTTGGTAGGCCATAACGGTGCGAGAAGGTAATGAGAACGATCTCTCTTCTGCAGCCGAAGCAGCTCACCTTTGGCTTAGGTTGTTTGGAAGATTGTGTCCGTTATGTTTCTTTGCTGACGGAGCGGAAGGTTCATATCGTTTCCTCTCGATCGCTTCGTAAAGTGGTCGAGGAGCTAAGCTCAAAGCTTCGTGAAAATGGCTTTGTGGTGTCGCATGATTTTAGTATCGATCGCGAACCGACTGTAGAGATGTTTCAAGCCTCTTTGAAGAGGTTAGACGAGCCGCAGGGTATCTGTTTCATCGGTATCGGAGGCGGTAGTGTTCTTGACGTTGCGAAGTTGCTGGCGGCGCTGGCTGGAAGCAGTCAAAGAGTAGAGGAGACGTTTGGGATCGGTCTTCTGCAGGGGCGGGGCTCGCATTTAGTCTGTATCCCGACTACTGCCGGGACAGGGAGCGAAGTCTCTCCCAATGCGATTCTTCTGGACGATGCTGTGAAGCTCAAAAAGGGTGTGATCAGCCCGTTCCTCGTTCCGGATGCCGTTTTTATCGATCCTATTCTCACGCGCACCGTGCCACCCGCTGTTACGGCAGCAACTGGATTGGATACGCTTACCCATTGCATTGAGGCTTACACGAATAAATTCGCCCACCCATTGGTGGATGTTTTTGCTCTTGAGGGGATTCGCTTGTGTGCGTCCTATCTATTGAGGGCGGTTCGTAACGGAGAAGATCTTGAGGCACGTGAGGGCATGTCACGCGCAAGCCTTTATGGAGGGCTCTGTCTCGGCCCTGTAAATACGGCAGCAGTTCACGCTATGGCATATCCGCTTGGCGGGGAGTTTCATCTCGCGCATGGGGTATCGAACGCAATCTTGTTGGCCCCGGTCTTTCGATTCAATATGGAAGCCTCGATAGAAAGACATGCAATCGTGGGGGTTGCCCTCGGGGTGGAGAGTACCAAGAATGAAGCAGAGGCTGCTACAGAAGCCGCCGCAAGTCTCGAGAGATTGGTGACCGAGTGTGGCGTGTCTACCAATCTTGAAGACTATGGAATCTCGCCAGCTTCGATTCCGCAGATGGCCGCCAGTGCCTCGACCGTCACACGCCTGCTGCGTAACAATCCGAGAGAGATAGGCATCGAGGAGATCGAACGGCTGTACCGGCAGTGTTTCTCTTCTCTTGCCTGAGGTTCGCGGTGCGGCGGGAAATCCAGATGAGGGATGGGAATTCTGTATGATGGGACTTTCCCCCTTCAAGGGGCGGAAAGTGTCACATACATGCCAGGCATGCCGGACAGGTCTATTTTTCTGCCGAATATGGGGTCAATATTGCAGGAGATATACAAAAGCGGTTTAACGGTCGTGCAAGCAGCTCCGGGTGGGATGGAACCTAAAGGGCGCGGACGGCACCGAAGTGTCGAAGCCCAGCAAGCGATTTTGAAGGCGGCGCTCCACCTGCTGGAGCATAAACCGCTGCGTAAGGTGACCGCCGATGCTATCGCTCAAAAAGCCGGTGTAAGCAAAGCGACTATTTATAAATGGTGGCCCAACAAGAGTCTGGTTGCACTTGATGCTTTCCTGGCCGGTATGACGGAACGGGTTCCGCTACCCGATACCGGATGCGCGGAACAGGATTTCATCCAGCAACTTCAATTAGTGGTGGCGTTCTACAGATCGCCGCTCGGGCGTTTGTTTGGCCAGTTTATGGCTGAAGGACAGAGTGATCCTGAGTTTCTAAGACTTTTTCGCGATCGCTTCCTCCATACCAGGCGGGACGGTGCACGAGTAATGTGGCGTCGGGGCGTTGAGCGAGGGGAGATCCGCAAAGACATCGATTCCGAGATCGTTCTCGATCTTATGTATGGTCCGATGGTCTTTCGGTTGCTTGCTGGACATGGTTCGCTTGACGACGAAGAGTCGGCCACTATGGTAAAGACTATATTTAGGGGATTGCGGTGTGCGGAACAGTAAGAATTCACTGGTGTTGGATCGACTATCGGCGATCTACCAGTGAAAAGATCATGAGTCTTTCTGTCCACTGCTTCGTCCAATATTAAACTGCATGTTTAGAATTATTCTGCAGGTACAGAATAATCGCAGGCGATGTGTTTTTCTGACTCTCTTTTTTGTCAGCGGATGAAGCGCTTCTTTCGATGGAGTTCCAATGTGGATTGTTCGGCTTGCACTTCGGCGACCCTACACCTTTGTGGTGTTGTCTCTCTTGCTTTTCATTGTTGGCCCCCTGGTGGTGTTGCGGACGCCTGTCGATATCTTCCCGAATATCGATATACCAGTTGTATCGGTCGTATGGAACTATGCGGGACTCTCGCCGGAGCAGCTCAGCAATCGAATTACGCTCCCGTTTGAACGCAATCTGACTACGACAGTCAACGACATCGATCACATTGAATCGCAGACGCTGAATGGCGTTTCTGTCGTTAAGATCTTTTTTCAATCCACTGTTAATATTTCGCAGGCGGTCGCGCAGGTAACGGCGGTGGCTCAGACTGCGCTACGCCAGTATCCGCAGGGAACGACACCTCCTCTGGTCATTCAATATAGTGCATCCAGCGTACCGGTGTTGCAGCTTGGTCTTTCAGGAAATGGGCTGACAGAGCAGCAGCTTAATGACTTCGGACAAAATTTTATTCGCACGCAACTGGCAACTGTCCAAGGCGCTGCCGTCCCATTCCCTTATGGAGGCAAGCAGCGTCAGGTCCAAGTGGACATAAACACGCAAAAGCTGCAGGCATTCGGACTATCGGCATCGGATGTTGTGAATACCATTAGCACCGAAAACATCATTCTTCCTGCGGGAGATGTAAAAATTGGGCACCTGGACTACCAGGTGGAGACGAACAGCGCGCCGACCTCGATCGCTGAATTGAATAATCTTCCCATCAAGTCTGCCAACGGAGCGACCATCTATATTCGCGACGTCGGCAATGTACGCGATGGCTTTCCTCCGCAGATTAACATCGTGCGCGTTAACGGGCAGAGAGCCTCGTTGTTGACGATTCAGAAGACAGGCAATGCTTCCACCTTGGATATTATCTCCAACGTGCGTTCACAGCTTCCGATGATTGCGGCACAATTGCCGCCGTCGCTGCGCATTCAGCCTATCGGAGATCAGTCGGTATTCGTAAAAGGGGCCATCAGCGGTGTTGTGCGCGAGGCTCTGATTGCGGCCTGCCTTACCGCAGCCATGATCCTGATTTTCCTAGGTAGCTGGCGTTCGACGCTTATTATTGCCGTCTCTATTCCACTCTCGGTGATCTGTTCGCTGCTGATGCTGTCGGCGCTGGGCGAGACGATCAATATTATGACTCTGGGAGGACTGGCGCTTGCCGTTGGAATTCTGGTCGATGACGCGACGGTAGAGATTGAAAATATCAATCGCAATCTGGAAGAAGGCAAAGAGGTTGAGCAGGCAATTCTCGATGGAGCTGCGCAGATTGCGATTCCGGCCTTTGTCTCGACGCTGTCCATCTGTATCGTCTTCGTTCCGATGTTCCTACTCGGGGGAGTCGCACGTTATTTATTCGTCCCGTTGGCGGAAGCCGTCGTGTTCGCCATGTTGGCTTCCTATTTTCTCTCGCGAACGATTGTCCCTACGATGGCGAAGTATCTCCTGAAGCCGCACTCTCCAGAAGATGCTGCCAAGGCCGATAGAAGCAGGAACCCATTCATTCGATTCCAGCGGATCTTCGAGCATTATTTTGAGAAGCTGCGCAACTGGTACTACGGACTCCTTCATTTTTGTCTAGAGCGGCGAGTGATTTTCCTGCTTTGCATTGTGGCGTTCTGGGTTCTTTCGATCGGAATTCTTTATCCGTGGCTCGGGCAGGATTTCTTCCCGTCTGTGGATGGTGGACAGTTCAAGCTACATGTACGAGCTCATACGGGGACTCGCGTCGAAGATACGGCCAGGCTCTGCGATCAGGTTGAGGATGTAATCCGACAGGAGATTCCTCCTACTGAGCTTGGAACGATTATCGACAATATCGGCCTTCCCTATTCGGGTATCAATCTTTCTTATTCAAATTCTGCTCCGGTAGGGACCTCAGATGGCGATATTTTGGTTTCGCTGGGGGAAAAACACAAGCCAACGGCAGAGTACACACACGCTCTCCGTGACCAGCTAACCCAAAAGTTCCCCGGCACTTTGTTTTATTACCTACCTACTGACATGGTCAGTCAGATCTTGAACTTTGGTCTTCCTGCACAGATCGATATTCAGTTTGTTGGGCAGCAGTTGGATAAGAATAGAGAGCTCGCCGAACAGGTGATGCAGGAGATTAGTCATATTCCGGGAACGACGGATCTGCGCATTCAGCAGCCCTTCAACCTGCCGAAGTGGACGATCAATGTCGATCGAACTCGGGCGCAGCAAGTGGGCTACAGTCAGCGGGATGTAGCTACGAATGTGCTGATCGGGCTGAGCGGAAGCTTTCAGACCTCGCCAACGTTCTATTTGAATCCGCAGAATAATGTCAGCTACAACATTGCGGTTCAAACGCCTCAGTATGATGTAAAGAGCCTGCAGGATCTGCAGAACTTTCCAATTGCATCAAGCAGCCCTTCTCAGCCACAGATTCTCGGCAACCTTGCGACGGTCGATCGCGGAGCAGAACAGGGAACAGTGAGTCACTATAACGCTAGACCCGTCATCGATATCTATGGGGCAGTAGAAGGAACGGACCTCGCAGCAGTCGCTCGCAGGATCGATCAGATTGTGAAGGACAACAATAAGAAGCTTCCTCGAGGTTCGCAGATCTTTGTTCGAGGCCAGATTGAGACGATGCGGACTTCCTTTATTGGCCTTGTCTCTGGCCTTCTCTTTTCAATCGTTCTAGTCTATGCCTTGATTGTTGTGAACTTTCAGAGTTGGCTCGATCCCTTCATCATCATCGCAGCGCTTCCTGGTGCGTTGGCGGGAATTGTCTGGTTCCTGTTCCTGACAGGAACGCATATCAGCGTACCCGCTTTGACCGGTTCGATCATGTGCGTTGGTGTGGCCACCGCCAACTCGATTCTCGTCGTCAGTTTTGCCAAGGAGCAGATGGAGGCGGGAATGAACTCCACGGAAGCCGCACTGGCTGCAGGGTTCACCCGATTCCGCCCGGTCATTATGACTGCAATGGCGATGATCATTGGCATGGTTCCGATGGCCCTCGGTTTGGGAGATGGTGGAGAACAAAATGCTCCGCTCGGACGCGCAGTCATCGGAGGTCTGCTCCTGGCTACCTTCGGAACCCTTACTTTCGTTCCCACCTTCTTTGCCTTTATGCATCGTAACGACCCACCGCTGACCCCGAATCAGCCCGGGGACGAGAGCGAGGCTTATTTATGAGAAAGGCTGGTTTCGTAGATTGCAGTACTTTGAGTAAACAGGGAGAGGATCAATGAGCGGCGAAGATCAAGCGAGACAGCAGGCGAGCGGACATCATGCAGACGCGAAGCATGACCCCCCTGTCGTGTCACGCGGCTCGGTAGTCACAGTTGTGGTTATCGTTCTGCTGATTGCGGCTGCACTTGCGGTCTTCGGCATTGTCCGACGCAAGCATGACAGCGCAGAGCTCGTTAACTATACCAATGCTAGCTCCGCCCCTCCTGTTTCCCTAGATATCCCGAAATTACAACAGAATGCTTCAGAGATCGTTTTGCCGGGCAACATGCAGGCATTCACGCTCGCTCCGATCTACGCGCGAACGACAGGATACGTGAAGATCTGGTACCACGACATCGGATCCAGAGTCCACAAAGGCGATCTGCTTGCAATCATCGAAACGCCGGAACTGGACCAACAGCTTGCGTCAGCAAAGGCTGACTTGGCGACTGCCACAAGCAACGCCGGGTTGGCTAAGACTACTGCGGATCGCTATAAAGATCTCATCGGCAACAACGCGGTATCGCAGCAGGATACGGACAATGCTGTCAGTCAGTTGCAGGCGCGAAATACTGAGGTGGCTTCTGCTGCGGCGAATGTACGCAGATTGGAAGAGCTGGTGTCATTCGAGCGAATCGTGGCTCCGTTTGATGGTGTGATCACAGCGCGCAATATTGACATCGGCCAGCTCATCAGCGCTGATGGAAGTACGACCACCGCCGGTGCCGGCACCGTTCGAAGCAGCCGGGAGATCTTCGATATCTCCGCGATCAATACGCTTCGTGTCTTCGTCAATGTGCCTCAGGTTTATGCGCCCGATGCCAAAAAAGGTGTAACGGCGACCCTTACGCTGCCGCAATACCCCAATCGAGAATTCAAAGGAAAACTCGTACGCACTTCCGACTCGGTGGATCCTGCAACCAGGACCCTGCTGGTGGAAGTGGATGTCGAGAATCGCACCGGCGAACTGCTGCCGGGAAGCTACACTCAGGTGCATCTCAACGTCTCCAGAGCGGCGCCGGCTTTAATCGTGCCGATCGGCGCAGTCATCCTGGAGCCCGACGGGCTTCATGTTGCGACAGTAGACGAAAATCACCGTGCTCATATTCTTCGAGTAACGCCTGGCAGAGACTTTGGATCAACCATCGAGATTCTGAGTGGTCTGTCCGAAGGCCAAGCGGTAATCGCTAATCCCCCCGATTCTCTAACGGAAGGGGAAGAGGTGCGTGTGGTCACGCCGTCGAAGCCGAAGCAGGCTTCATCGGAAGAGGCGCGTCGATGAAGACAGGAAAGTTGACATGGGCTTCGGCTTTGCTGGGCATGCTTGCTACGGCAGGGTGTAAGGTGGGACCCAACTACAAGGCCCCTGCTATGCCTGCTCCACCAGCGTATAGCGAAGATGGACATAATGGTGCCTGGGCGGCGGCAAAGCCGGCTGATTCGGCGGATCGTGGTGCATGGTGGATGATCTATGGAGATAAAGAGCTCGATGACCTGGAGCAGCGTTGCGCCACATCGAATCAGAGCATCGCTGCTGCTCTTCATGCGTACGAGCAGGCTCACGACCTTGTTCGTCAAAGCAAATCCTCGCTTTATCCGACTGTATCCATTGGTGCTGTTGCCAGTCGCAATCGTATATCCAGTACGAGACCCCTACGACCATCCAATGCTGCCCAGGATTACTGGGACTTCCTCATTCCGCTGAATATCTCCTGGGAGCCGGATTTCTGGGGTCGCATCCGGCGTGAGATTGAGTCAACCTCGGCGAACGCCCAGGCCTCTGCGGCTGAACTTGCCAATACACGCCTGAGTCTCCAGGGAATGTTGGCGGTAAGTTTCTTCCAATTGCGCGGAATTGATCTTCAGGCGCAGCTGTTACGAAATACGCTGGACACTTATTCCCAGGCGCTAAAACTGACGGAAGATCGATTTCGTGGCGGACTGAGCAGCGACAGCGACGTGGAGCAGGCCAAAGCTCAGCTGGAACAGGCGCGAGCTCAAATGATTGACCTTGGTGTGGGAAGAGCGCAGCTGGAGCATGCCATTGCTGTGCTCGTCGGAGCTCCCGCCACTGGTTTTCATGTCTCTGAGCAACCACTTGTGGGCGATCCGCCAAGTGTTCCCACTGGCATTCCTTCTGAGGTGCTGCAACGAAGACCCGACATCGCTGCGGCGGAACGGCGAGTAGCAGCGTCAAACGCTCAGATTGGCGTGGCGAAGGCTGCCTATTACCCCACAATCGTTTTGGGCGCTTCGGGATCCATTGAAAGCAGCCAGATTACTCAACTATTCAATGCGGGAAGCGCTGGATGGAATGCTGGGCCTAGTGCCAGCCAGATTCTGTTTGATGCAGGCAGACGAAGAGCGCAGGTTGATTTTGCAGTCGCTCAACGAGAGCAGGCGACAGCATTGTACCGTGATCAGGTGTTATCTGCATTCCGCGATGTCGAAGATCAGCTTTCGGCTTTACGGGTGCTTGAAGAAGAAGCTTCTGTCCAGAACAGAGCTGTCGAAGCTGCCAGAAAAAGTACAGAGCTTTCCACGCTGCGTTACAAACGCGGTCTCGCTCCTTATCTAGAAGTGTTGACGAATCAGACTATCGAACTGACCGATGAGAGAGCGGCTGCTTCATTGGTGGCACAACGGATTCTGGCGAGTACTCGGCTTCAAATCGCGTTGGGAGGCGGGTGGGTTTCCACGCAGCTTCCTCAGAACTAGCCACCTATAATCACAAAAAAAATCACGGGCGGAAATGTAACCTCGCCGCCCGTGAGCCACTACACTGACCTCTCTAAAAATCTTGGTTATCCGTTCTGGCTTTCAGAATGAATCGTGCGATAACTTGCATTGCCCTTAGACCAGACGAGTAGGAGCAGATCCTTCCCTGAGGTGTTCTGGTGAATCTGGTCCACGAACTGGCTGGCGGACGTTGTGGTATGACGATTCACCTCCAGAATTACGTCTCCAGGTTGCAGGCCGGCATCCTCCGCCGGGCTGGCTGGACGGACATTCTGAACCACCGCACCGTGAAGCTGATCCGGTGCATTGATCTGTTGTTTGACCTCTGAAGTCAGGTCGCTCACGGCAAGTCCCAGCTTGCCGCTCTGCGGTGCTTCTCCGTTGTCGTTCTCGGCTACGTCTGTCTTCTTCTGGAATTGACCGACCGTTACATTGATCGTCATCGGCTTGCCGTCGCGAAGAACGCCAAGCGCGATGTTCGTGCCAGGAGTGATCTGGCTTACCGCGACCTGCAAAGCGCTTCCATTGGAGATCTTCTGTGCATTGAGCTGGGAGATGACATCGCCAGTGTGAAGTCCGCCCTTACTCGCAGGTGAATCTGGAGCGATCTGGGAGACGATGGCGCCGGAGGCTTCCTGCAGGTTGAAGAAATGCGCATTAGCTGGGGTAACGTCGTTGAGAGAGATACCGAGATATCCGTGATCGACTTTGCCGTGCTTCATCAGCTGTTCTGCGGTCGAACGTACGATCTGTGACGGAATGGCAAAGCCCGCTCCAGCAAAAGAGCCGCTGTTAGAGATGATGAAGGTGTTAATTCCCACCAGTTCGCCATGAGAATTGACGAGCGCGCCGCCGGAGTTTCCTGGGTTGATGGCGGCGTCGGTTTGAATGAAGCCGCCCGGTTTACGTGCATCGTCTGAATAAGGATTCGGACGATCGACCGCGCTCACGATGCCGCGGGTGACGGAGAACTGGAAGTAGCCGAAGGGGCTGCCGAAAGCCAGTACCGTTTGCCCGGGTTGGAGTTTGCTTGAATCTCCCCATGCAATGCTGGGAAGGTCGCTGGCGTTTACTTTTACGACGGCGAGATCGGTAAGCTTATCGACTCCAATAAGTTTTCCTGAGAGGACACGCCGGTCATGCAAGGTCACCTTAATCTCTGTAGCGCCATCGACCACGTGGCCATTAGTAACGATATAGCCATCCGGTGAGATCAGAACACCACTGCCGATACCGTGTTCGATTTGCGGCTGCTGCGGCATTCCTCGACCGCCAAAAAACTGCGCGAAGCCCGGGGGAAGTCCCTGCGGGGAGTCATCAGAGCCTGCAACGTCCTGATGCTCTCCCTTGCTGGTCACGGAGATATTGACGACGGCCGGGGTGACGCGTGAGGCGACTGACTCCATCGCCTGATCGAGTGAAGTCAAGGCAGAGACACTGTGATCATCGAGTGGGGACGCTGTGAAGGCTGCTGCGGCATGCACGCCTCCGGTACCGACAAAGAACGCGGCTCCGAGAGCGAAGCTCCCGGCCAGGGCCGCAGGGATCGCCAGTTTCCTGGCCTTAATTACTAATTGATTAGTTGTTGCGGGCATAACGATCGCTCCTATGCACTGGTACAGCGGTTAGAGTTGGAAGATTAGCCAGCCATTCGCGACGCGAACAGCGGCGTAAGAAGGGGAGGGAATCTCTGATGCGGCGAGGTTCGCATGCCGCAGTGTTGCTCGAGCAGGGGATTCATCCTGCCATCCGGTAAGGACTACCCAGCCATCCGGTTGAGGCTTAGACGTGCGATGTATCGCTTTGACCGGCTGTGGCCGAGTGCGGTCCGGGCTACGGTGCATTGCTGCTGGTTGTGGCGATTCAGGCATAACAGCCTTCACGAATAGCGCCGACGCTCCCTTCGACTGAGCGGAAGGAGGAGCAGTAATTGCCGCGGTGTCGAGCTGAACTGAGGAACTCGTTGAGACGGTGGGAGGCGCGAAGCTGATGAGTTCCGGAGTATGCGCAAGAGTGATGGCGCCTCCCATAAGTCCGGCCACCAAAATTCCTGTCACGACGTTCGAAGTAACCCTGCCCATCGTCTGTTCAGGCTGGCGAAGGATGCGATGCACCCGACGGGATAACTCCGATCTCTTCTCCCATGCACCTAATGCAAGAGAGACACCCCGGCGAACCAGAGAATGCTCCGCCAGATTAGCCAGGCACATTGCATAAGACTTTCGCGCCGAGGTGAAGTTCAGTACACAATCATCGCAGGCCAGTTCACGTTCGATGCAAAGGCGGCGTTCTACCCAGTGCAGAACTGGGTTTAGAGGAAAGACGATGAGCGCGATCTTTTGAAGAAGGTTTGTCCAGTCGTCCCGACGACGAAGGTGCTCAATCTCGTGGAGAATGATCTGCCGAAGTTCCTGATCAGAAAATCCCTTAAACATTGCAGAGGGAAGAAGAATCCGAGGCTGAAAAAAACCGACAACACTGGGGCGATCGATTTCGGAAGAGATGCAAAGACTGGCGGACCGACGTCCCTGCGTCAGAAGGTCCTTCCAGGCAGCATTGGGTTCAACTGGCGTTGCGGTCGCTGCAATGCGCCGCAGCTCGATGACGTTCTGAATGAGCTGGATGGCTCGCATCAGGGAGATTCCTCCCCACAATCCGACGATCAATATGCTCCAGTAAGCATCAAGGTGGAACGAAGCGCTACCTACCGGCAGTGAAAGGCTGTGGTCAGTTCGCGCCAGAGGGATCAGATGCAGTGGCAGCAGGATCAGCAAGACGGCTAGCCATAGAAAGAAGCGCGTAGCCGGTTTGATCCCTGGTAGAAGACGAAGACAGATCGCGACAGCTCCCGCCAGGAGGATTCCCGCGCCGACGGCATGTACGAGAGAACCGGCAGCAGCAGAAGAAGCCAGCAAGACCACATGGAACAGGTTGCTCATGGGTTAGCGATCCTCCTCTTCGGGAGAAGAAGCGATAGTTTCTTTGAGCCGTCTCAACTCTTCCGGACTAATCTCATCATCCCCAAGAAGCGAAAGCAGAAGCTGCTCGCGAGAATTCCCAAAAAACCGCTGCAGGAGTTGGCGAACCTCGCTCTGTCCGGCATCCTGTTCAGCAACGCAGGGACTGTAGAGGAAGGCGCGCCCTTCCTGCCGGTGACATACATAACCCTTCTTCTCGAGGATACGAATGGTTGTCAATACGGAGGTGTACGCAAGTGGTGTCGTATCTGACACTTCCGAGACAAGATCGGAGACAGCGGACTCACCCCGTCTCCAGAGAATCTTCATAAGCCTTAATTCGGCTTCGGTCAGCGTATTGGATCGCTTTGGCGGCATCGTCCCTGTTAGAGGGACGGGCAACTAATGAATTAGTTAGCGGGCTCTCAGAAAATTCTGTAGGTCAGCTTGCTTCTCGTCTATCTATCATGGCGACCTGCTGTCGAGCAGGCGCGGAAGGCGGTCTGGCGGAGCCACAGTAGACAAGTTCTTCAGAAGCGCATTTCATAACTATCTCGCGGAAGATCTTCAACGCAGAAGATTGATTGGTTTCCAAAGCCGCCAGGCCTAGCTGAAGTTCTGGAAGGGGCTCGACAAAGGGAAGAGCTACAAGGTGGGGAAATTCACATGTCCCCATGGAGGCACTGACAATAGCGATTCCTTCACCTGAAGCTGCATAAGCCAGTTGCACCGAGCAAGACTGTGGCGATTCCAGGATCTTTGGAATGATGCCAAACGGTGCAAGAAGATCGTGCAAATAAGGTTGATGGTACCGACAGTCTTTCAATCGCGACGCGATGATGCTGGTATGGCGAAGATCCTCTACAGAGATCGATCTCTTCTGAGCAAGCGGGCTCTGCCGCGAGACCATGGCAATCAAAGGTTCACGACAGATGGGATCGAAGACAAGGCCTTCCACGGGGAGTGACCCGACCATGAGAAGAGCATCTATCTTGCCTTCCGACAGGCGTGTCATTCGCTGCTCAGTCGTTAGCTCGCTTACCTCAAGCTCGAACTCCGGATAAGAGACGGTGAGAGCTCGAATGACAGCCGGAAGTAGAACGAATTGCCCAACAGGGCCACAGCTCACGCGCAATCGAAGACGTGTATGCAGACTGCCGAGGCACTCTTGGGCCGCATCCACCGTATCCATAATGTTTTGGGCGTACTCTCGGAACGCGAATCCCGCATCGGTAAGGCGCACGCGCTGGCGATCTCGCTCGAAGAGCTTCACCCCGAAGGCCTCTTCCAGAGACTTGATCTGGAAGGTAATCGTGGGCTGACTCATGTAAAGGGCGCGCGCCGTCTTGCCGTAGTTAAGCAGATCCGACAGCGTTAAAAAACACTGGAGTTGTCTGATTCTAAAGTCCAAAGTAGGCCTCGGTCTGTAGCCGTGCTCCTGCTGCGGGCTGGTTAGAAACCAAC
>Ga0268266_10001296_pt1 | contig 30420 bp, 17 predicted proteins | sample KBSS13metaG_FD_190356 | JGI IMG/M metagenome (GOLD analysis project Ga0268266, IMG submission 190356) | Switchgrass rhizosphere microbial communities from Kellogg Biological Station, Michigan, USA - KBS S1-3 metaG (SPAdes) (version 2) | ecosystem: Host-associated > Plants > Roots > Rhizosphere... | reverse complement strand
CGCTTCTTTGTGATCGTTGGCGTTTTGGCGCTGGCGGCCGTGGGGGGCGTGTCGCTGCGATTTCTGGATATCGACGCCTTCCCGGACACAACGCCCGTGCAGGTGCAGATCAACACCGTCGCGCAGACGCTCGGGCCAGAGGAAGTCGAAGCGAGAATCACCTTCCCGATCGAGCAGGCGCTCGGCAACCTGCCTCATCTCGACGAAATGCGGTCGGTCTCCAAGTTCGGCTTCTCGCAGGTCGTGGTGACCTTCGAAGACGGGACTGATATCTATTTTGCGCGGCAACTGGTCAATGAGCGGCTGGCGACGGTCGAACTTTCGGCAGGCGTCGGCCGCCCGAAGATGGGCCCGGTCGCCACCGGCCTGGGCGAAGTCTTTCACTATGTCGTCACCGGGGCAGGGGATGACGTCACGGAGCTGCGCACGATTCATGATTGGGTGATTAAGCCCAAGCTGCGGACCGTGAAAGGGACGGCCGAGATCAATAGCTGGGGCGGGTACGAAAAGCAGTACCAGGTGCGGATCAATCCCAACCTGCTGATCAAATTCGGCCTGACGTTCGACCAGGTGGTCCGGGCCGCGGAAGAAAACAACCGCAATGTCGGCGGCGGAAATATCCGCGAGGGCACGCAGTCGGTCCTCGTGCAAGGGCTCGGTCGCACGACGAACATCGACCAGATCAAAGGGATCGTCATCACGGCCAAAGACGGCGTGCCAATCCGCGTGGGCGACATCGCCGAGGTTACGATCGGCTCCGAAATCCGCCGCGGCGCCGTCACTGCCGACGGAAAAGGCGAAGTCGTGATGGGCCTCGGCTTCATGCTGATGGGCGAGAACACGCACGAAGTCACCTGGGCGATGAAGAACCGCCTCGACGATATCAAGGCCGTGCTGCCGGCGAATGTGAATGTCGAAACCGTCTACGACCGGACCGAGTTGGTGGACCATGTGATCAACACGGTCAAGAAGAACCTCTTCGAAGGGGGGCTGCTGGTCGTTGCCGTGCTGTTCGCGTTTCTCGGCAATCTGCGGGCGGCGCTGATCGTGGCGGTTGCCATTCCGCTTTCGATGCTGTTCGCCTTTGCCGGCATGCTCCGCTTTGGCATCGCGGCCAGCCTGCTGAGCCTGGGCGCGATCGACTTCGGCATGATCGTTGATAGTTCAGTCGTGATGATCGAAAACTGCGTTCGGCGGATCGCCCACGATGGCGGCCGGCGGCGCCAGATTGACATCGTGCGTGAGGCGGCCGTCGAGGTGCGCAAGCCGACGATGTTCGGCGAGCTGATCATCATGATCGTTTACCTGCCGATCCTGACGCTGGAAGGGATCGAGGGAAAGTTATTTCGGCCGATGGCGCTGACGGTGATTTTTGCCCTGGCCGGCTCGATGGTGCTGTCGCTGACGTTGATGCCGGTTCTGGCCAGCCTGCTATTGCCAAAACGGATCGAAGAGCGCGAACCTCTGCTGATGCGGATCGCGCATCGGATTCACGCGCCGATCTTGCGGTTCTCAATGCATCATAAAACGCTGGTCGTAGGCTTTGCCGCCTGCGTGTTGTTCGTCGCGTTCGGGATGATTGCGCCGAACTTGGGCTCGGAATTCGTCCCCCGGCTGTCCGAAGGCGCGATCGCCATCAGCGTGGTGCGGCTTACCGGAACCGACCTCGAAGACTCGATCCGCTACAACACGCAGATGGAAAAAGCGGTGCTGGCCCAGTTTCCGGACGAAGTCGAGCACGTTTGGAGCCGCATCGGCACGGCCGAGATCGCCACCGATCCGATGGGGATCGAGCTGACTGATATGTTCATCACGCTCAAGCCTCGCTCCGAGTGGCGCAAAGGGACTGGCGCTCCGCGCACTCAGGCCGAGTTGACCACGCTGATCGACAAGCACCTGCGAGACATGCCGGGCCAGCGGCTCGCGTTTTTGCAGCCGATTGAAATGCGAATGAACGAAATGGTCTCCGGCATCCGTTCGGATCTGGCCATCAAACTTTATGGCGATGATCTCGATGTATTGAGTAGTAAAGGCAAAGAGATTGAAAGCATAATCAGTGCCGTGCCTGGCGCCGCGGATGTGAGCGTCGAACAACTCACCGGCCAGCCGGTTTTGCAGATCCAGCTCGACCAGCAACAGATGGCCCGTCATGGCGTGCCGGCTAAGGTGGTCACCGATATCATCGAGAGTGTCGGCAGCCTGCCTCTGGGAGAAGTGATCGAGGGGCAGTTGCGATTTCCACTCGTCGCCCGGTTGCCAGACGAACTGCGGGCTGGCAAGGCGGGCATTGAGTCGATCCTGATTCCTACAGCCAGCGGCGAGCGTTTACCGCTTTCGCGCCTGGCGAAGATTCAAGTCGTCGAAGGTCCGGCCACGATTACGCGCGAGTGGGGGCAGCGCCGCGTGACGATCTCAGCCAATGTGCGCGGTCGCGACATCGGCAGCTTTGTGGCCGAGGCCGAACAGCGACTGAAGGACCAACTGCAAATGCCGCCCGGGCGCTACTCGTACGAATTCGGCGGGCAATTCGAGAACCTGATCCGCGCCCGCACGCGGCTGATGATCGTTGTGCCGGTCGCTGCACTGTTGATCTTCACGTTGCTCTACTTCACGTACAACAACTTTGTCGACGCGCTGCGCGTTTTTACCGGCGTGCCGTTCGGCTGGGTGGGAGGGATCTTTGCCCTCTGGCTGCGCGACATGCCGTTTTCGATCTCGGCCGCGATCGGGTTCATTGCCCTCTCTGGCGTGGCCGTGCTCGACGACATGATCCTGGTCTCTTACGTAAGGCAATTGCGACAGCGGGGCTTGCCGCTCGACGAAGCGGTCACGCAAGCCGCGATCACGCGTTTGCGCCCGGTGCTGATGACCACGCTCGTGGCCAGCCTGGGCTTTTTGCCAATGGCGTTTAGCACAGGCATGGGCGCTGAAGTGCAACAACCGCTGGCGACGGTCGTCATCGGCGGAGTGATCGGCGCGATGGTGATGTCGCTGCTGGTGCTGCGCGTGCTGTATGTGTTGTTTCAGGCGCCGCTGGCGCCGGAAGGGTCCAAATCCACGTATGCCGAGACGCCCGACCTTGTTGGCGCGGCGCCGGCTGGTTCCACTTTTGATTCGCTGACTTAATAGGAGTATTGCAATGCAGACGAAATGGATGACTGCAGGATTTCTGGTCGCCGTCGCAGCGGTCATGTTCACTGGTTGCGGCAAGGCCCCTAACAAGCCCAACGCGGCCGTCAAGAACGTCAGTAGTGGCCACAGCCACGACGGCTGGTGGTGCGACGAACACGGCGTGCCGGAAGAGAAGTGCGGGCTGTGCGACGCGAAGCTGGCCGAAAAGTTCAAAGCCGATGGCGACTGGTGCAAAGAACACGACCGGCCGGAGTCGCAGTGCTTTGTCTGCAACCCAGCGAAAGAGGCCGAGTTCGCCGCCGAGTACGAAGCGAAATACGGCAAGAAGCCACCGAAGCCGACGGATACCGGCGCCGAAGCGCATGACCACGATCATGATCATGACCATAAGCACGATCAAAAGCACGACGAAAAGTCGTAGTATCAAGTCCTTCTCCCCTGGGGAGAAGGTGGTTTGCGAAAGCAAACCGGATGAGGGCTGCGAAGCGGTGATGATCTGCCCAGTGTGAATACCCTAACCAGCTTCGGCCCTCCCCCCAACCCTCTCCCACCGGGAGAGGGAGACGATGTGCACCGCATGAAGACTTCTGCCGATCTCGAATTGTGATGTTGATCCCGAAGGGATCACAGCGCATAGCCGGGGGTCGAGCGAAAGCGAAGACCCCCGGACACACACGATCACGATCCGTCGTAATTCGACCTCGGCAGGGGTCGCACCGTGTCGCTGCGCGTGATTCGATAGTGATCGTCTTCATGCGCGACCCCGTTGGGGTCGACGACGAGTCGTTTATGCTTACCGGGGGAATCGCTGCGCCCATCCCCCGGCTACGCGCTGCGGCCCCTCGCGGGGTCGGGCGCCATCAAACCCTTCTCCCCTGGGGAGAAGGTGGTTCGCGTCAGCGAACCGGATGAGGGCTGTGAAGCGGTGATCGCGTCACTAGTGTGAAAACACTAACTCGCTTCTTGCCCTCACCCCGGCCCTCTCCCACCGGGAGAGGGAGACGAATTCCTTATCGCCCCAGCGCCTGCGCCTTTTTCACCAGCTCCACAAACTCGCGGCGGTAGCCGTCTTTGTCTTCGCCGACGGCGCCTTCGGCCAGCTCCAAGATCATCGGGTAGTTCGTGGTCCCTTTGAACGCGGACCGGCGGAGCTGCATGCCGAAGGCCGCCACGGCCGCGGCCAGTTCGCAGTCGTCGCCGGCGGCGCCGATCGATTGCGTGTTGTCGACCACGGGGTACTTCAGCAGCTTACTCGTGTCACCGTCCGGGGCCTTGTACCGCAGCTTGAGCATCAGCAGGTCTTGCGACTTCGACTTGGCCCCAGGCGCCGGCTTCGGTTCTTCGTCCTTCGGCGGCGCCGGCGGTGGATCTTGATACTCGAGCGGGTCGACCTCGGCCGACGACACTGCGGCCACTTGCACGCCGACCGGCACGACTTCGTAAAGCGCGGTGACGGTGTGCCCGGCGCCGATCTCGCCGGCGTCTTTCTTATCGTCGTTGAAATCTTCCTTGGCCAGCATCCGGTTCTCGTAACCGATCAGTCGGTACGCCAGCACCTTGGCCGGGTTGAACTCGATCTGGATCTTCACGTCCTTGGCGATCGTGACCAGCGTGCCACTGAGTTGCTCGACCAGCACCTTGCGGGCTTCGGCCGACGAATCAATGTAGGCGTAGTTTCCGTTCCCCTTGTCCGAAAGTTTCTCGAGCGTCGAGTCCTTCAGATTGCCCATGCCAAAGCCGAGCACACTGAGGAACACGCCGCTCTTGGCCTTCTCTTCGATCAGGTTCACCAGCTGCCCCTGGTCGGTAATGCCGACGTTGAAGTCGCCGTCGGTGGCCAGGATCACGCGGTTGGCGCCTTCTTTGAGGAAACCGGCGACGGCCGTTTCGTAGGCGAGTTGAATGCCCGAGGCGCCGTTGGTCGATCCGCCCGGCTCGAGCTTGTCGATCGCGGCCAGGATCGTCCGCTTTTGCGCGCCATTGGTCGATGGCAGCGCCAGGCCCGAGGCGCCGGCGTAGACCACGATCGCCACGCTGTCATTCTCGCCGAGCTTTTCGACGAGCATCCGCAAACCTTCTTTGACCAGCGGCAACTTGTTCGGCTCGTTCATCGAGCCGGAGACGTCGACCAAAAAGACCAGGTTGCAGGCCGGACGTTTGTCGATCGCGATCTCGCGTCCCTTGATCCCGATCCGCACCAGGCGATGCTGGGGCGCCCAAGGGCAGGCGACAACATCGGCATGCGCGGCGAAAGGATCGGCCGCGTCTTCCTTCGGCGGGGCGTAGCTGTAGTGGAAGTAATTGATCAACTCTTCAATCCGCACCGCCGACGGCGGCGGTAGCGTGCCTTGATTCAAAAAGCGGCGGACGTTGGAGTACGACGCGGTGTCGACGTCGATTGAAAAGGTCGACAGTGGTTGATCACCGACGGCTTGGAAGGTGTTCTCGACGATCCGGGCGTAGTCTTCGTTGGACGCGTCGAGCCGCTTTTCTAATTTCCCAAGGGACTCAATCGACTCTTCAAAAGCTGGCTTGCCGTCGACGTCACCTTCACTCTTGGATTCTCCCTGCTTGTTGGACTGGTCAGACTTCTTTCTATCCTGGTCGTAAGGAACAATTGCCAGGCGTTCAGACTCGTAGAATTCGTTTAGCTTCCTGGTGCGTTCGTCGATTGTCGAATTCGGCTTGAGATCGCCGCTGCCCCCTACGAACCACTGGCCAGGCGATCCGGTGGGCTTTCCACCCGGCATGCTTCCATCCAGATTTCCAGTCGCCGCTCCATTGATGGTGGCGCCATACGAGTCCGCATTCTGCCTACTGTCCTTTGAATTCTGGAGCTTGCCTTCTTGGGCTGGGAACTGCGACAAGCCGGGAGGCACCCCTAGATGCATACTCGAAGTCGGCGCCGCGGCTGGCGCGCTCGGCGGCAATTGCCCTCCGCCCGTGGCGCCGTTCGCAGTAACGGACTGTTTTTGGTCATCCACTCGGATTCCAAACGGACCGACCTGTGGAGATTTTGAGCTGTACTCGAATCGAGGTTGGCTTTGCCCGGTGCTTGGCGGTTTGACCACCGTGTAGGCGATATCTTTACTGTTTGCCTTGCCGGCGTTGGCAGCCGCTTGTTCTCGCTGGAGCGTAAACTCGGGGCCAGGGGGAAAATACTGCACCTCGTCCTGCAAGTAATAAGGCGACGGAGCCTGCACGCCATCGACGCCTGCCACCAGCGTGCCATTCCGCGATTCGCCACCCCCCGGCAGTAGCGCCGGCAGCAATCCAGCCGCGATGATGAGCACAAATGCAACTGCGCTGGCCGCCACCTTGTGTCGGCGCAGCCAACCGCTCATGCGTTTGCCCGGCGAGACTGGGCGCGCTGGCAGAGCGCCATGACTAGCCGCGGCGTGCTTGCCGTTCTTGCTGTCGGCCGCGGCGTAGATTCTGGCTCGCGCGGCTGCGGTTAGCTCGGCCGACGCCCCGGCCTGGGCCGAATCGGCGTGGGCCACCTCAGTCTTGAGCGCTTCGCGGATCAACTCCGCCGTGCGGCGAATTTCGACGAGCGCGCGGGCCGCTTCGGGCGACTGCCCCAGTTCCGCTTCGACCAATGCGGCCTCGCGCGCATCGAGCTCTCCGAGTGCATACGCCGTCAGGCGGGCGTCGTTCGGATCAAGTGTCATGACGATTATCTCCTGTCTGCCCCGAACAAATCGTTACGTTCCAAACTCACGCTTTTTTGTGTGCGGTCACCGTGTCGAACTCAGTGGGATGTCACACTTTTGTTCTCGGGTTGGGGTGCCATGGCCACGCTTGCGTGGCCATGGCGATGCGGTAAGTGTCACCGACTTCTTGTAGGCCAGCATGCTCACGCGAGCGTGAGCATGGCACCTTGCACCCTTGATTAAGATTCACGGACCGCGTCCTTTGTTTCGCTGGCGCCGGTCACATTCAAACTCTCGCGGATTTTTTTGATGGCTGTGTGTAGTAGCACGCCAACGTTCGTCACGGTGTGGCCGGTGACGTCGCTGATGTCTCGGTACGTCAGTCCGTCGTTGAATTTCAGGCGGACGACTTCTTGTTGATCGCTCGACAGCGAGGCCAGGGCGGCGAGCGCCGCGCGGGCTTCGTCGGTCGTCTGGCATTGCTGGTCCGGCCCGGCGGCCAGGCTGGCGTAGCCGTTGACGGTGCTCGTCTCGACGGTTGGCATCCGTTGCTCCTTCCGATGCAGGTCTAACACCCGTTGCCGGCAAACGCGGAACAGCCACGGCCCGGCGTGGCCGTCGACCTCGCGCCGCTCGGCTTGGCAAAGCCGCAGAAACGTTTCTTGCACCACGTCCTGGGCCGCCTGAGGGCTGCCGGTCAGGCGCAAGGCGTAGCGCAGCAGCCCGGCCTCGTGCTCAGCGAGCACGCCGCGAATCCATTCCGCCTTGCTCGGCTCCCGACTCATAGGCCCCCCTCCGCAGCGCGAGGACTGCGCACGCATTCTCAATCCGACTGCCCGCGGTTCCGCCAGCGTGCGCCCCGCTGACCTGCATCCTGTCCGGCCCCTGCTAAGAGAACGCCCCGGAATCGCGTTTATTAGGCGGACGCCTCCATTTTTTAGCAAATGGGTTCAACCCGCCAGCTAATGGACGCATTGTGAGTCGAATTCGTTCCCTCGGGCGCCGAAGGGAATACCGCGCGATTATTGCCGGGAGGTTTGCCTAACGCCCGGGGGGCGCCTGGCCAGGATCGTCGTTCAGGCAGAGGGCGGAGATTCCACAGCGCAGGTGGCTGCGGGGCGATCAAGATCAGGTAAGGACATCAGTGCGACCTGCAAGTTTGCTTCGCGCCACGGTGCGATAGATCCGCGATCGAATGACCGACGACGCATGCGCTTTAGCAAAGCCATTGATCTGCCTTGAGTGATCGCTTGCTCAAGTCCGCGATGCGCGCGGATGCCGCAATAGCCGCTTGGAAGTTGCCTCTGTCGAACCAAGAAGCGATGGACCTCTCGAACCGCTCTGCTAGCCACTTTGGCGACGATTGGTAAACTGATGACTGAACTCCTCTTAGGCAGGGCGACAACCATCATGACGAACTCGGAAGATCCGCTGCCCGCTGGAGCGCTGGACGATTGCCTGCCAACGGTATCTCCTGAATTTGTCGAGCAGGACGGTCAAAAGACGGTCATTGACCAGGTAGGTCCTGGCCGCGACCCCCACTCGCCTCCGATCGTCGGCATTGGAGCGTCGGCCGGGGGCATCCCTGCGCTGAAAGCGTTTTTGGAAGCGATGCCGCCTGATAGCGGGTTGATTTTCGTTATCGTCATGCATCTTTCGCCAAGCCACGAATCGACGCTGGCCGAATTACTGGCGCGATCCACGCAGATGCCGGTGGTTCAAGCGCAAGATGATCAATTTGTTGAACCCAATCACGTTTACGTCATCCCGCCGGGCAAGTACATGGCGGCAGTCGATGGTCGTTTGACGCTGACTCCGCTAGAGCCGGATCGCGGCCGACGAATCGCGGTCGACCTTTTCTTTCGGTCACTGGCCGACACTCGAGGCCCGAACGCCGTAGCGATCGTGCTCTCGGGCGCTGATGGCGACGGCGCATTGGGCATTAAACGGGTCAAGGAGCGCGGTGGATTGACCATTGCCCAGGATCCAGTCGAGGCCGAGTTTCCCGGCATGCCGCAAAGCGCTATCGACACGGGCATGGTCGACTGGGTGCTGGAAGTCGATCAAATGCCGCGACGCTTGATCGAGTATCGGAACAACGCTTTGCGTCTCAAGCTGCCGCCCGAGGACGGGCCGCAGCCGGTACTTTTAAAGGCGGCAACCGCTGTTGATAGCGAGGCCGCGCTGCGCGACGTGTTGGTGTTTTTACGGACTCGCACGGGCAGTGACTTCTCGTATTACAAGCGCGCCACGATTCTTCGTCGCATCCGCCGGCGCATGCAGATCAACGGCGTTGACGACCTGCCGGAGTACCTGAGCTTTTTGCGCACGCATCCGGGCGAGGCCGGGGCGCTAATGCAGGATCTGCTAATTTCTGTCACCAATTACTTTCGCGATCAAGATAGCTTCGAGGCGATCGAGCGACATATCCCCGAGCTCTTCAAGGACAAGGGACCTCAAGATTCCGTGCGGGTGTGGACTCCGGCGTGCGCAACCGGCGAAGAGGCGTATTCGTTTGCGATGCTGCTCTTGGAGCACGCGCAGACGCTCGCCAACCCGCCAACTCTGCAGGTGTTTGCTTGCGACATTGACAACGAGGCGATCCAGGCCGCCCGGTCCGGCCATTATCCCGAGACAATTCTCGCTGACGTCAGCGAGGACCGACTACGGCGATTCTTCGTCAAGGACCACCGCGGTTACCGGATCCGGCGCGAAGTGCGAGAGATGGTGCTGTTCGCTACGCATGACCTGTTGCGAGACGCGCCATTCTCCCGCATGGATTTGATTTCGTGCCGCAACTTGCTGATTTATCTGAATCGCGACGCGCAGCAGCGGGTGTTTGAGATCTTTCAGTTCTCGCTCAAGCCGAATGGGTTGCTATTCCTTGGCGCCTCTGAGGCGGTCGAAGACGATAGCCCGTTGTTTCGCCTGCTGGACAAGAAACATCGCATCTACGCTCAACGCCCCGCGGCCAGGCTGGGCATGTCGATCCCCGTTAATCCGAGCGCCATGTTAAGAACGATCGAGGCCCAAGCCGGGGCGCCCGCGCCCGTGGTGCATGGCCGGCGATTCGCGCAGAACGCCGGAATCTCGTTTCAGGATTATGTTGCCACCGGGCTCGATCGCGCCGCGCTGACCGAATTGCATTTCCAACTCATTGAGCGATTTTCTCCGCCATCGGTGATCGTCAATTCGAGTCACGACATCGTCCACTTGTCGGAGAACGCCGGTCGCTACTTGAAGCTCGTCGGGGGCGAGCCAACTTTTAACTTACTAAGGGTGGCCCACCCGTCGCTGATCAACGAACTACGCGCAACACTGTTCCGGGCCGCTGAGCTCAACGCGCCGACAGAATCTCCCAGCGTGCCAGTCGAGATGAACGGCAAGGTTCACGCGGTGGATATTCGGGTGACGCCCGCTCAAGATCTCGCCCCAGGGTGCTTTCTCGTCGTGTTCCACGAACGGGATAGCGCCCTCACGGAGCGCACGCTGGACGACGGTCACGTCCCTTCGACGATGTCCGAATCTGTCGTGCGGCATATCGAGCGAGAATCAGAGCAATTGCGCAGACAGCTGCGCGACACCATCGAACAATATGAAGCTTCGACTGAGGAACTAAAAGCCAGCAACGAAGAACTTCAGGCGATGAACGAAGAGCTGCGGAGCGCCACCGAGGAATTGGAAACCAGCCGCGAGGAACTGCAATCGATCAACGAAGAGCTGACCACCGTGAATCTCGAAATGAAGAGCAAGGTGGAAGAGCTTGCGAATGCCAACTCGGACTTGCAAAACCTGATGGCTTCGACCTCGATCGCGACGGTCTTTTTGGATCGTGACCTTTGTATCACACGATTCACCCCCAACGCGGTCGAACTGTTTCGCCTGATTGCCACCGATATTGGCCGTCCGTTGGCGGATTTGAAGCATCGGCTGGACTACCCAGATCTGATGGCGGACGCCGAGCAGGTCTTACGAACGCTGGCGGCCTTGGAGCGTGAAGTGCGCGACGGCGACCGCTGGTTCCTGGCGCGGCTGCAGCCGTACCGTACGTTGGAAGACCACATCGCGGGCGTTGTCTTGACGTTGGTCGATATTAGCGAGCAGAAACTCGCCACCGAGGCCCAGCGCCTATCGGAAGAGCGTTATCGCATTCTCATCGAAAGCGCCAAGGAGTATGCGATCTTTACGATGGATTTGCAGCGCCGAGTCGATAGCTGGAGCAAGGGCGCGGAAACGATGTTCTGGTACACCGAGCATGAAATTCTCGGGCAGTCCGCGGACATACTTTTCACGCCGGAAGACCGCGCCAAAGGAGACGCCGAAGGCGAGCTGAATCGCGCGCGCGACGAGGGACGGGCGGAGAACGAGCGCTGGCACGCGCGCAAGGACGGCTCGAAATTCTACGGTTCCGGGGCCGTCATGGCGCTGCGCGACAAGGCCGACGCCTTGCGCGGCTACGTGAAAATCATTCGCAATCTGACCGAGAACAAGCATGCCCAGGAAGCCTTGCGTGAGCAAGTGGACGAACTGACACGGTCCAATGCAGCCGGGGTCAATCGCGAAGTCCGCGTGACTGACCTCAAGCGCGAGGTGAACGAGTTACGTCAAATGCATGGCGAGCAACCTCGCTATGATCTGAAGGCGAAGCGCGAAGGCGAAAGCAGCGCAGGACCATGAACAAGCCGGCAGATTCCCGCATTCGTCAAACGGCGCTCAGCCTGGGATGATCCCTGGCATCGACGACGACGCTGTAGGAGGCCAACTTAGGTCAGGCAATCCTGTCGGCGCCGAATAGAGCCTGGTTAACGAAGCATTCATCGCGCCATAACATTCGCAGGCCAGCGTTTGCAGCGCCGGGCGGTCAACAATTTGGATCTGACCGCGCTCGTTCGCAATCAACCCTTGCTCGCGAAGTTCGCCGAGTTCGACCGTGACCGTCGCTCGCCGCACGCCGAGTGATTGGGCGAGGTTGTCATGCGTGACCACCATCGGATCGGCCCCGGATCGGTCCTGGCGGCTAAGTAGCCAACGGCAGCATCGACGCTTGAAGGGATGCAAACCATTGCAGGCGGCTTGATAAGCCAGCAGCACAGAGAACGCGTGGTTGTAGCCGATCAGCACATGTTTCAGGACACTGTCCTTGGCCAGCGCTGCGTGAAAATCACGCACGGGCATACGCAACCCTTGGCCTTTTGTCTGCGCGATGATGTTGTACGGCGACGTGTTTCCGCCAGCCACTGCGGCGAGCCCGGCCATCCCCTCATTGCCAATGATACCCACTTCGGTCCGAGCGCCGTCATCCATCGAGACAACGACCGACAAAACACCCGTCACGGGAAAAAACACATGGTCAATCGGGCCGCCAGCCCGATAAAGCACCTGGTCAGGCCGAAATTGCACTCCCTCCAACTGCGATGCCAGCGGCTCAAATTCAGCTCTGGGAAGTAGCGCCAGCAGCCAGTTGCTTTTTCGCTCGAAGGTTAAATAAGAATTGGCGCCGGCCGCCAGGCGGCCTTGCACCCGGGCGGTCCACTGCTGGATTTCGCGGCTTTCGGAGATAATCCGCCGAGAATCTGCGCCGGCGTCGCGCGCTCGCTGCGCTGCTTGCTCCGCCTCCAAAAGTAGTTTGCGCATTTCCGTCATGGCGGCATTCTACATGATTAACGGACGACCACGTCGGACTTTCAACTGTTACGAAACACACAGGCAACCGGCCGCTGGGCGACCGTTAACTACTCTGCCACTGAGTTCAGCCATCAACTCTGCAAAGCAATTGTTGTACCGTTTAATTCTTCTGGCGGCCGTAAACAAATTGCACCACAGCGCAGGAGAACCCATCTGGGGGTCTTCGTTATCCTGATCGGCGAGCCAACGGAATGGGCGAGGCACTTGCGTTAGTGCGCCCTATCAATCGTTTGAAGTTGCGCGCTGCTGCTGCCGCCGGAAGTGATTTAGACGTTCAAACCGTCCGTTGGTGACGCCTAATCGATTGAAAGCTCCACCGGGGCGCGCTAACGGCAAACTTCTACCAAGGCACTGTGTGATCCGACGCTGAGAAGTTCGCCGGCGAAGTATTCGGTTGACGAATCACGGCGACTTGTGATCCTTAGTGATCGATCTGCGCCCCGCCGAAGAAAGAGTGACGACCGGACGCGAGCAGCGTCCGGCCGCCACCGGAGCTCTGAGTGCGACCTAAGAGCTCCCCTCTTCGATTAGGCAATTCGCGAAATTGCCGCTCGATTGTGTGCTGCCGCACAATGGGACATATAGGTTTTTTTGCCGTGTTCGCTGGCCTCGCCAGGTTGCCCGAACCGCACGGCGCTCCCGCCGTTGCCGCCGCAAGAACAGGCCCACGTTGCGACGTAGGAGCCAGCGACTCGGCAGACCGTAACCAGCGCAAGCTCCCTCCCGATGGCCACAAGTTCGCTCGCAATGTACTTGCCAGGACTTAAAACCACGGTGAAGCCCTCACGTTGGTTGCAACGGATAATGTGACGCTGCTAACTTATTTAATATCGAAATACGTCGCCGACAGAGGCATGACGGCGTAAGGCGTCGATGCGTGTCGGCGACGAGGCCATAGATCTGCCCTGCCCGGTGTGCCAGTGATCGAGATGGTCATCCTTGCCATGGTGAATAGCATCGATTGCGACGCCTGATTGCGCTCGATCGATGCCAGTCGCTCCGCAACTGCACTTCCACGACGCTACGACACGTTCACTACCGCAGCGTTTCACGCCGACGATAGGGTAGCGCGTGGGACCTTCCAGCCTTCACTCTGAACGATACGAGTCTTCCTGATCGACCATCGCTCTGCCCCACAGCGAACTTTCAATGCAACTGCGGCAGCCAACGAGCGAGTCTAGTGCGCCGCAGATTGCAAAGAGGTTGACGAAAGGCGTCTCATTCGTCGGTACGATTTCGTACGAATCAGCGAGTAAGGCATTGTCCGAGCGCCCTCGCACCGATTTCCAGCGATGTAAGAGCGTGCGAGAATGGTTGAACCATCACTAAATTTGTGAATGCCCGAACGGGGGTGGAAAGATAATGCGGCCTAGCCTTTTCCGATTAGCGCCCGTTTTTTCCTTTTGTGCATTGGATACACACTTGCACAAGCGCCTTTTTTAAACCTGTTGATCGACCTTAACACTGGTATTGCAGACCTTTCGGCGAGCAAAGAAGCCGACTTCATCTGAAATTATCCGGCGCCGAACCTACGGATGCGTCGATCGCTGATCCGCGAGATCTCACTTCACTTCGCGGAATTGATAGGACGCATACGCGAATCGATGATGCACGATTCTTCGCCGCCTGTCCGAGTGTCGAGCGCCTCTACGAATCGCAGAAAAAACACGGGTTACCCGAATACGGAAAGGCAGAAAAAGGCCCAGTTTGATTGCGAGCTGGCGTCGGATTGCGTGACTGTCCCTTAGCTCAAATGGCACGGCCTGCTGCACCTGAGCGGGGACCGGCCAGTCCCCGACGGCGGCGAGCGCGCAAAAAAACGCCCGCGGTCAAACGAATGACTGCGGGCGTTTCGAAAAGAGCCAGCGAAGGGAATCGAACCCTTAACCCCCGCATTACGAATGCGGTGCTCTGCCAATTGAAGCTACGCTGGCGTGCGAATTCTCCAGTCTATCATGCGCCCAGGGGCGCGGCAGGCGACAAACCGGGTTTCCCCACCTAGGAATCGGCATTCCTGGCCGGATCGCTGAAACTACGGAATGCCGGAAACCGCGTCAAGGGCCGGTCATCTTACGGACGCGGCACAGTCCGCCATGGTTCGGCCGGGGAGCCGCTGGTTTTCAATGCGAGAATTGCCACGTCCGTGGTGGATGTCGCCCCCACCTTTTTCGTCGGCAATAATGGCGGGCGTGAGGCGGGGGCGACAGCGAAATACGGCAGCCCCGGACCATGCGGTTCGCCCGCAATTTGCCCGGGTTTCGCTTGCATTAATCGTGAAAAGTCTTGACAATAGACCCAGGACGCCTGGGCCCAGGGGCTTTGGCGACCAAGATAAGGAATTCTGACGGACGCGGCTTTCCGGAACCGCCGCGCGGCAGAACGTTTGATGGTAACAAGTCTGGCTGTCTTGGCGGGCTGAGTCCTGCGCGCAGCTTCCGGCACTGGCTACCAAATGCAAACGCTCCAGGACGGGCGAGAGAGAGGTAATAATTGCCGATGGAAAGAATCGGCCACTTCCGACGCTGGGCCCAAACGGCCTTTGTCGCCCAAGGCAGCATGTCTTGGGGCGTCAGTCTGATTGTCCATCTCGCCCTTTTGATCAGCCTGGCCGCCATCTGGCAGCAGTTGCCCGCCACGCCCAAATTCGCCGTCTTTAAGTCGGACGACCGCGTGGCGGACGTTCAACCGATCGAGAACATTGCCGAGTCGGTCTCGGACTCGGAAGACGTCGGCATCGAAGGGGCCGGCACCGGCGGCAGCATGACCGCGGCCCCCACAATCGCCGACATCGCTCGCGTCGAAGTTCGCGACCTGCCGGTGGTTGAAGTCGCTACGATCGAGACGCGCCCCACGCTGGGCCTCGCCACGGCCCCAACGCTCGGCGACAAAGTCACGATCAAAGGGACCGCCGGCTACGGGGCGACCGGGGCCTCGGGCGCCATCGACCGTTTGACGCAAGAGATCATGCTCTCGCTCGAAGACCGGCCGACGCTGGTCGTCTGGCTGATGGATCAGTCGCAGAGCCTCGAAAAACAGCGGGCCACGATCGAAGAACGCTTTGACCGGATCTACCACGAGCTGGGCGTGATTCAATCGAGCGGCAACAGTTCCTTCGTCAAGCATGGCGACGAGGCGCTACTTACGAGCGTGATCGCCTTTGGCAAAGAGGTCAACTTGTTGACCAAAGAACCAACGGCCGATCTGGAGACGATCAAGGAAGCAGTCCACAACATCAAGAACGACCCCGACGGCATCGAAATGACGTTCACGGCCGTGGGCGACGCGGCCAAGCGTTACCAGAAATATCGCACGGGTAATCCACGCCGCAACGTGATGATCGTGGTGGTGACCGACGAAACAGGCAATGACGAGCAACAGCTTGAATCGGCCCTGGATCGTTGTCGCAAGAATCAGACGCCGGTCTACGTGATTGGCGTGCCGGCCCCGTTCGGGCAACGGCAAGCGTTCGTAAAATATGTCGACCCGGATCCGGCGTACGATCAGAACGCGCAGAACATCCCGGTCGATCAAGGACCGGAGTCGGCGCTGCCGGAGAGCGTGCAGTTGGGCTTCTCCGACGAGAAGTGGGATCGCTTTTCGTCAATCGACTCTGGCTTTGGTCCTTACGCGCTGACGCGGCTGTGCTACGAGACGGGCGGCGTCTTCTTTGCCGTCCATCCCAACCGGCCAACCGGCGCGGGGCATGTCAAAGAAACCGACGCCATGGCGACGCGGATCAATCAGTTTTTTGATCCCGAAGTGATGCGGACCTATCACCCGGACTACGTCTCGTTCAAGCAGTACGACCACCTGCTGCGCGAGAACAAGGCGCGGATGGCGCTAGTCGAAGCCGCCAAGCTATCGATGATCGAGCCGATGGAAAAGCCGCGCCTTCGCTTCCCCAAGCGCAGTGACGCCGAGCTGAAGACCGATATGGACGTGGCCCAGCGCACGGCCGCGGTGCTTGAGCCGAAGCTGGAACAGCTCTACGGCATTCTGAAACAGGGTGAAAAAGATCGGGCCAAGCTGACCGGCTCTCGCTGGCAGGCTGGCTATGACCTGGCGATGGGGCGCGTGCTAGCAGTCCGCGTTCGCACGGCCGGCTACAACGCCATTCTGGCCAAGGCCAAGAACGGCATGAAGTTCGAGGATGAGAATAACGACACTTGGGAACTCGTTCCCTCGGACGAAGTAACTGTGAATAGCGCGCTCGAAAAGGCCGCGGCTCAGAGCAAGGAATACCTGACACGCGTCGTAGAAAAGCACCCTGGCACGCCCTGGGCCTATCTGGCTGAGCGCGAGCTGGCCGAGCCGCTCGGTTGGAAGTGGACTGAGAAACACACCAACGTGCGGCCCCCAATGGCTCGCAACGGCGGCGGTGGCGGCGCTCCGCCGGCCGATGCCCTGCGAAAGATCGAAAAGCCGAAGCCGGTGCGGCAGAACGTTAAGCTGTAACGATCGCGCCGTGCTTCTCATTTGGCACATCTCTCTCGTGTGCCACTGCTGGCTCGTCCAGAAGTGCCCTCATAGGGAGTGATCTCACAACGGCTGACCAAGCTAGCAGTGATCCATTCACTTCGTGGGTTACCAACAGGGCCGTAAGGATTCCCCATTCGGCATGGTCCGAATTCTGCCATGCGCTGCGCGATCGACTGCCATTCTTGAATCTATTTTTCAGATTCCGCGCAAGCAATGCGCGCAGCATGCAACCCCACAAATTGCACTCTTACAAACAGTTTTGTAAACACGTGTACACCAAAAAACCATCTGTCTAACAGGCTGGGCGATCTAAGCCCTTGTCGCAACGGATTTTCCTCTTGCATTGCTGAAATCTTTCTGCATCTGGCACGCCGCGTGCAATGTAGCCCCTCGACTTCGGACGGATGCCAAAACTATCGCAAGGAGTGTGAACCATGTTAGTGCTATCACGCAAGTCTCGTCAGCAGATCCAAATCGGTGACAACGTTGTGGTCACCATCTTGTTGGTGAAGGGAAACACAGTGCGGGTCGGAATCGAAGCCCCGCGCGACGTTCGCGTCGTTCGCTCGGAGTTGCCGCTCCACGAGCAAGCCGAGGCCGCCCCTAAGCAACTTCAGATCTCCCTTCAAGACGACGAGCCCTCAGTTGCTGAGACCGTCAAGCCGCAGATCTCGAAGCAGGCGACTTCGAAGTTGAAGTCGATGTTGTCCTCGATCGAACGAGCCGATCGGGCTGAGCGCACCGGCCCCGTGCTGGCAGCCCTGCGTCGCCGCAGTGGTTTGAACGCGGCGCCGATGAAGCCTACGACCTCGGACGCCAGCGACCTGACACCAATTTTTGATCATCACTAGGATGACGCCCTCTCCCAGGGGGCGAAGCGCCCGCTGAGCCAAAACGACTAATTGATTCGCCCCATTGACTGGCTCGGCGGGCGCCTCGCCCTCTCGCTGAAGATTCGCATCCTTGAGCTTGATTTGATTCGCCGGAACCCGCCGCGCCTGCGCAGAAACCCAGCCAACCGGGGTTTCATTCCGCGGGCGCGCCGGGTTCTTTTTTTTGGCTGCTCTCTTACTTGCGTCTCCAAACGCGCGTTGCCGACCGGCTGATTTCTCGGCGGCGCTTCTCAGCCGCGCGCTTGCAGGCCATAATCGGCCTGTCCTTCCGGGGGATTTCAGTCTGCGATATTCAACGGGCGCAGCCTTGCGCGCGGACAATCGCTCGGGAGCCCCCAGCCCGAAAGACTGCGCGATGGCACAGCCCCTCTCTGTGAAGCCTGGCAAGAAGATCGATCTTAGCGAGTTCGACCCGGCCGACACCGGCGGCTTTGACAAGGAGACCGCGCAGCGCGAGACGGCCGAGAATGTCGCCGCGATCGAGGAGCTGACGTTTCGGTTCTACGCCGACAACCGCCGCGCTCTGTTGCTGATATTGCAAGGGACCGACACCGCGGGCAAAGACGGGCTGATTCGCCGCGTGATGGTCGGCATCGACCCGCTGGGTTGCCAGGTCACGGCCTTCAAGCAGCCCAGCGAAGAAGAGCTTGATCACGATTTTCTCTGGCGGATCAATCGCGTGCTGCCGCGGCGCGGCGACATCGGCATCTTTAATCGCTCGCATTACGAAGACGTGCTGGTGGCGCGCGTGCGCGCGCTGGTTTCGGAGAAAGAGTGGAAGTCACGCTTTGACCGGATCAATCAGTTCGAGGATCTGGTCACTGCCGGTGGGACGACGATCATCAAGTGCTTTTTGCACATCAGCAAGGAGGAGCAGCGCAAGCGATTGCAAAAGCGGATCGACGATCCCAAGCGGCGCTGGAAATTTCAACGCGGCGATCTGGCCGATCGCGCGCTGTGGAAAGACTATCAGCAGGCGTACGAAGACGCGCTGACCAAATGCAACACCGAACACGCCCCCTGGCACATCATCCCGGCCGATCACAAATGGCGCCGAGACCAGGTGGTGAGCAAACTACTGCGTGAGACGTTGGAACAACTGAATCCGCAATTCCCGCCGGCGGAGCCTGGCGTGGAAGGGATTGTGGTGGAGTGAGGAAAGACGTTGAGGACTCAGGCTTCCAGGGTTTGAGAACGCCGGAAAGGGATCAGGAACTAATCGAGACTAAGTTCCACTGATCTTTTTTTCTCATTAGCGATCATTTAGCGTCGACTCCGTGTTCCGATTCCCGTTCCCCGGCACTTTCTTCGCCAACTTGCAAAAAAGTTGCTCGACCGCGCAAATAATCCGACCGGCTCGCGCATCTGTATATTCCGAGGCCAAGAATTGTGCCTGATCCCGATCACCCTCCAACGCCGCCCGATCGTGGTCAAACGCCCGCTGCGGGCGCGTGGACCGAGGGGAGCGGCGTGGTCGGTGGGGCGCGGCTCGATCTGGCCCAGTTAGCGGCGCTCTACGTAGAGCACTCGGTGGAGCTGCGACGGTTTTTGCGAGGCGTGCTGCGGAGCGAGTCGTTGGCCGAGGACGCGCTGCAAAACGCGTTCACCAAGGCAATCGAGGTCGGCCACACAGCCAGCCCGGCCACGTTCAAAGGGTGGTTGTTCCGCGTCGCCATGAACGAAGCCCTGGCGGTGCGGCGGCGCCAGAAACTAGATCAACAAAAAGTACAGCAGCAAGCAAACGAGCAGCGAGCAGCCTGGGAGACGTCGCCCAAACGTCGAGTGGAGCATGATTCGCCAGCGGGCGGGCTGATCCACCTGGAAAAAATCGAAACCGTCCGGCGAGCCATTGGCCGACTCTCCGCCGAACAGCGGCAAGTCGTTCAGATGCGAATCGACCAGGACAAAACATTTGCAAAGATCGCCGACGAATTGAAACTCCCGCTCGGAACTGTTTTGTCCCGAATGCAAGCGGCTCTGAAACGACTGCGAACCGAGCTGGATGAATTGCGAAACGAAGACTGATCGACTTTGCCACAAGCGGCGCTAACCATGAATTCCCCTCACGAACCGACTGATCGCGCCAACGCGAACGACGCGCCACAGTCACACGCCCAATTCCCCACGGCCGAGCTCGATTGGCAAGCGTGGCTCTATGTGGCCGGCGAGTTCGACGACGCGGCGCGAGACGCCTTCGAAGCGCGACTCCTCGAAGACACGGCAGCCTGCGAGGCCGTGGCGCGAGCGGTGGAGCTGTCGGATCTGATGGCGGCGGCCAGACCTGCGATCGGCGCCGCGACTGCAATCCCATCGGCGGACACATTGCGGTCGACGACACAAATCGCACCAGCGCCAGTCGCACTGCCAGGTGCCGCCTGGACGCAACGCGCCGGCTGGATGGCGCTCGGCGCGGCGGCCTGCCTGGCGGTGATGTTGGCCGGACGAACTGGACGCGAAGGGCATTCGGCTGGCCCAAGGGAAATCGACGACAACACCCAAGTTGCGACCGACGTGGACGACGAATCGCGGACGTTGGCCGTGGTTTGGACCGACCTGTGGAACATGGAAGATACGCTTTCCACCGTTGACCCTGACGACGATCCACTCGATCGCGCCGACGCGGCGCTCGCTCGCTCGTCGCGCGATGACGACGATTCCTCCCCGCCAGACTGGTTGCTGGCCGCCGTCGCCGATGACGAAACCGACGGCGCTCTGCCGGCGCCGCCGCAGCCAAACTGACACGACAGACGTAGTTCTCGCAATTTAGAGCGTGGGGTCCTTCGATGAATCACGACCAGGCAGACGCATGCAACACGCAAATCGCGCCGGCACTGCGCAAGGGGCGCCGCTCGGTCGTAATCGTCGGTCGCATGCTCATTGGCGCGTCGCTCACGATCTTGTTTGTCGCGAGCGCGCGAGCGACCGAAATCGACAAACCGCTGGTCGCCAAGCCAAACGAACTTCGCCTTGCCGATAACGCCGGCACGGCCGATGACAACTCGTCTTCGGGAAAAGCTGCCAAGGCCACGGAGACGAAGGACGCGAAGCCGGCAGCCGACGACAAAGACGCAGAAGCAAAAGCAGCCAAGACGCCGGCCGCTCCCACCGTTGGTTCGCCCGCAGAGCGCTCGGCCACGGCGCTCGCCTTCGTTCGCGAGCATCACCCGGAGTTGGTCGAGCTGCTCGAACGACTGAAAGCGTCGAACGTTGCGGAACACGAAAAAGCGATCCGCGAGCTCGCCCGCACGAGCGATCGACTCAGCGTCATGCGAGCCAGAAATCCGGAGCGTTATGCCCTGGAGTTGGAACTGTGGAAGTTGAAATCCCAGATCCAGCTCCTCTCAGCGCGGGCCAGCCTGGCGCCCAACGAAGACCTGACGTCGGAAATTCGCGCATTGATCGAGCGGCAGTTGGAAGTCCGCGCCGCGCAGTTGGAGCTGGAGCGATCTGACCTGGCCGAGCGTCTCGATCGGGTTGAAGCGGCGCTGCAAACGGCGCAGGCCGATCATCAGTCGCAGCTCGACAAGCAGCTAAACGATGTGCTTCGCGGAATCGATGTCGCCCGGCAGCGCGAAGCGGACCGCCGCGCAAAAAAGCCGGCCACCACGGACAAGACCAAACGCGACAATAAAAAGCCGACCAAAAAGCCGCCTCAGGCGGAAACCAAACCAGACGCCAAGCAAGGCGCTAAACCGGACTCGAAGAAGGACACGAACAAGTGACTCACCGGATCCCTTCCAATCACGTTGTCGCCTGGCGAACGCTGCCCCTGGCCGCTTGTCTGGCGTTAGTTGCGCTATGCAGCGCGCTTTCGACTACCTCACGCGCCGCAGAGCCAGCAGCCGGCGCGAGCGCGCGGTTTGCCGCAGAGCCCGAGATGCCGGATTTCCGCCGCCATGTGGTGCCGCTGTTGGGTCGGCAAGGCTGCAACGGCCGCGCGTGCCATGGTTCGTTCCAAGGGCAGGGGGGCTTTCGCCTCTCGCTCTTTGGCTATGACTTTCAGGCCGATCACGACGCGCTCCTTGGCGGCGAAAAGCCACGCGTGAACAAGGCCGACGCCCGCGGCAGCTTGTTCCTGCAAAAGCCGACGATGGCCGTCGACCATGGTGGCGACAAGCGGCTCGACATCGGCAGTTGGCAATACAATCTGCTGCTCCGCTGGGTCGAAGGGGGCGCCAAGGGCTGGACCGAAGAGGCGCCGGAGCTATCGCGCTTGGAAGTCACGCCGGCCGAGATCGAATTCACCGGCCCCGACCAGACGACGCAACTGAAAGTGATCGCCCATTGGATGGACGGCGCCAGCGAAGACGTGACTTGCTTGTCGCGCTTTCGCAGCAACGACGACGCGGTCGCCACGATCGACGAGGCGGGCCTCGTCCGCTCGATGGGCAAAGGGGACACGCACGTCGTCGTCTTTTACGACAACGGCATTCAGCCGGTCAGCGTGCTGCAACCCATGTCGAACCGTGTGGGTCCGGACTATCCGGCGGTCCCCACGCCGACCAAAGTCGATGAGCTCGTGATCGCCAAACTTCGCAAGCTGGGAGTCGTGCCGTCCGACGTCACCGGCGACGCCGAGTTTTTGCGGCGCGTGAGCCTGGACGTTGCCGGCACGCTGCCGAGCTCCAGCGAAGTGAAGGCGTTTTTGGCAGACAACTCGCCCGATAAACGAGCCCGCAAAATCGACGAACTGCTTGAGCGCCCCGGCTACGCCGCCTGGTGGACGACGAAGCTCTGCGACTTCACCGGCAACAGTCCGTTGCAGCTCAATCAAACGGGCATCAATGGGCCAGACAGCTCGCGTGAGTGGTACGAGTGGATCTATCAGCGCGTGGCGCGAAACGCCCCGTACGACGAGATCGTCGAAGGAATCATTCTCGCCAAAAGCCGTGAGCCGAACGAGGATTTCAACTCGTATTGCCGCCAGATGAGCTCGTATTACCATCCCGGTAGCGAGACCGAATTTGCCGACCGTTCGACGATGCCCCACTTTTGGACGCGGCGCAATATCCGGCAGCCGGAAGAAAAGGCGCTCGGCTTTGCGCAATCGTTCCTGGGTGTGCAGATCCAATGCGCCCAGTGCCACAAGCATCCGTTCGATCAATGGACGAAGCAGGATTTTGATCAGTTCACCGCCTTCTTCACCCGGATCAGCTATGGCATCGCCCCAGACGCGCGCAAGCCGTACGAGGCGATGCAAAAAGAGCTCGGCCTGGCCGACAAAAAGGGAAATCAGCTTCGCCGCGAATTGCCAGATCAACTGAAGAAGGGGAAGACCGTCCCCTGGCAGGAGGTCTTCATCCGCCCGGCTAATCAGCCGCCCAAAGGCAAAGAAAAGCCGCCCAAGGAAGACAAAGACAAACGTCGCACGGCGCCACCGATGATGGCCAAGCTGCTGGGCGCCGATGTTGTCGCGCTCACGAATTCAGAAGATCCGCGCCAGCCACTGATGGACTGGCTGAAGAAAGATCCCGAGCGCTATTTTGCGCGGGTGCTGGTGAACCGCGTGTGGGCGGCCTACTTCGGCGTGGGGATCGTCGAACCGGCCGACAATTTCAACATGGCCAATCCGCCCTCGAACGCGCCGCTGTTGGATCATCTGACGCACGGCTTCGTCGAGCACGATTTTGACCTGAAGTGGTTGCATCGCGAGATTGCCAATAGCCGCGCGTACCAACTGAGTTGGCAGACGAACGAGACGAATCGGCACGACAGCCGCAACTTCAGTCACGCGCAGCAGCGACGCCTGCCGGCCGAGGTGGCTTACGACGCTATCGCCTTGGCCACCTGCCGCGACGACAAAGTGGCCGAGTTGCAAGCCAACCTGGAAGGACGATCGATCGGTTTGAAATCCGTAACGGGCCGGGGCGTAGGCCGCAGCGATCAATACGTGATGACCGTCTTCGGCAAACCGCCACGCGAAACGAATTGCGACTGCGAGCGTTCGGCCGAACCGAGCCTGCTGCAGACAGTATTTCTGCGGAACGACGATGAGATGCTGCAAATGATCCGCCGCGATGACGGTTGGCTGCGACAGTTCGATCCACCGGCGTTGCCACCCGCGCAACAGGCCGAACTGAAGACGGCGCAAGACAGCGTTGGCAAGCTGACCGCCCATTTGGCCGCGCTCGACGAAAACGGCAAGACAGAACGGGCCGCTTTGGTCCGTCCGCTGTTGAAGCGCGCTCGAGAAAAGCTGGCGCCGTTGGCCGCCGCGGCGCAAGAAGCGCGCCGCCGCGCGGACGAGGCCTATGAAGCGCTCGATTTCTCGGCCCTGGTGCGCGACGCCTACCTGCGAACGCTCAGCCGAGAGCCGACCGCCGAAGAGCAAGCCCGCGTCGAACGGCATCTGCACGAAACGCCCGATCATCGCGCGGCCATGCAAGACATCGTGTGGGCGCTATTGAACACCAAGGAATTTATCCTCAACCACTAAGTAACAAAAAGCTGTTTCAAAAGCAGTGAGTGGGTGCCACTGCTGGCTTGTCCAGCAGTGCGAGATCCACAGGAAGACACTGCTAGGCAAGCTAGCAGTGGCACCCGGACATTTTACACACAATCGTTTTGAAGCAGCTTCCTAAATATCCTCGTGACAACTTCACAATCGCATGCGTCGCGCTCCTCCGCCTGGTTCTTTTGAGAATGCAACCAGACGAGACCAACTGGGCGGAGGAGCGCGGCGCATGCGAACCAACGCGAATAACAATACCGATCGAAGTCAGCTGGCAATCAACAATCCTGTCAGCACACACACACCGAACGAATACCAACATCTAAAATAAGGATCCACCAACCATGGCAAGGCATTCGACCTGTGACGGCCGCACCCGGCGAGACGTTTTGAAAGCGGGCGTGCTGGGGATGACCGGGCTGAACCTGGCAGGCTACTTGCGCGGCGTCGCCCGCGGCGATGTGCAGCCGGCGAAGGCCAAAAGTGCGATCTTTATTTCGCTCGGTGGCGGCCCCACGCACATGGACACGTTCGACCTGAAGCCCAACGCCCCGGCCGAGCTGCGCGGTGAGTTCAAGCCCATCGCCACGAATGTGCCAGGCGTCGAGTTCTGCGAGCTGCTGCCGAAACTGGCGCAGTGCGCCGACAAGTTCGCGATCCTCCGCGGCGTGAGCCACACGTTGGCCGCGCACGACCTGGGCGCCAAGTACATGAACACCGGCAACCGGCCGATTCCATCGCTCGAGTTCCCCGGCTACGGCGCCGTGGTCTCGAAGGAGTTGCCCACGCGCGAAGATCTGCCGGCGTTCGTCGCCATCCCCAACACGCCGCAGCGGGCCGGCTATCTGGGCGTGCAATACGCGCCGCTGCAGACCAACAGCTCGCCAAAGGCCGGGGCCCCGTACAGCGTCCGCGGGTTTTCATTGGGGCGCGGGCTGACGATCACCGACATCGAGCGCCGGCAAAACCTGCTGAAAGATCTCGACACCGCCTTCCGCGGCGCCGACGAATCGAACGAACTGATCGGTGGGCTCGACGAATTCTCGCAGCAGGCCCACACCATCATCAGCTCGCCGCGAGCCCGCGAGGCGTTCGACATCAGCCGCGAGTCGCCGGCCATCGCCCAACCGTTCGGCGATCAACCGTTCGGGCAGGGCTGCCTGCTGGCTTGCCGCTTGATCGAAGCCGGCGTCCGTTTCGCCACGGTCACCTTCGGCGGTTGGGACATGCACCGCAACGTCTTCGACACGCTGAAGAACGGCCGGCTGGCGCAGTTGGATGATGGGCTCTCGGCCCTCTTCAATACCTTGGCCGTGAAAGGATTGCTCGACTCGACGGCCGTCTTTGTCACCGGAGAATTCGGCCGCACGCCGAAGATCAATCCGAATGTCGGCCGCGACCATTGGCCGCGGGCGATGTTCTGCCTGCTGGCCGGCGGCGGCATGAAAGGGGGCCAAGCCATCGGCGCCAGCGACGACCAAGGCATGGGCCCAGCCGGATCGCCCATCACGCCAGACGCCGTGGCCGGTTCGTTCTATCGCGCGCTGGGGATCGACTTCCACAAGGAATATCACACCAGCACGGGCCGCCCGGTGATGATCGTCCGAGACGGCGACGTGATCCCACAGCTGTTCGCGTAGAACGCCGGCCGCGCAGCGCGGCGTGATGGGCGGTTTTTGTACTGTTGCGCTTCGATCGTCCCGAAAGGCTTTTCGCGATGCGTATGACCACAACGGCACAACGACACGACGGGTCGAGACGTTGATAAACGTCCTGGCCTGGGGCGCTGACTGGCCACGAGCCGCCTACGGGCGGCTTTTTTATGCGCTGGCAGTTAGAATGCGGGCATGTCGACGCCACGCCGCTGCCGGCTTCAGTTCGGAATGATCACCATGTTTGTGGCGGTGACGGTCGTCGCCTGTTTGGTTTTCTTTGCGCAAGTAGTAGGCCTACTCGTTTCGACGTTCTTCGTAGGAGTGTTCCTAATTGTTGCCGGCATAGTGATCGCCCTTAAATCTCGGAATCGCCTACCTCCAAAATCCGATGCGCAAGTAATCGGTTGCCTGGTGGCCGTACTTGTGGCCGTTTTGGGAGCAACACTTGTCGTCATCGCAGCGCAGATTGCACAAGCACTTTTGGACGATTGACGGAGCATTTGGATACGTGACGAGATGCCCAACTACCAGCGCGGACTTCGTGGTTCGAACTTGGCGTTCTGATCTACAATTGCAGAGAGATGACGATGCCCACATCAACCCGTCGCGGGTTCCGATCCGCTAAGGTGGCAGCGTCCGTTGCTCTGATGCTAGCGGGCGCCGCAATCATTTGGTGGTCGAGCGACCTGATGCTATTTGCTAATTTCGCAAGTTGGGGAGGAACGTGCTCTTGGGGCGGAGAATGTAATTGTTCTTGATGACGGCAGCAAACTGCTCACAAATCCAGCGGCGATGGGGGCGTGGAGCATGCCCTTCTTAGTCGCTGGCGTATTACTCATCATCGGTGGCCTAATGTTGCCGATTCGTTTACGCCGACAACGATGGTCAGACTGATATAACCCGCCGTGAGTACGATAACGAAACCCTGACGCCATCCCACTCAGCCGTAAAAATACGGTCGTGTTTAACCCCTACGTCGACGGTCAGCACGACTACCCTGCGGCAAAACGTCCTATGCCATCGATGTCCGTTGAAGAAGCCATTCGCAGCGTCATCACCAAAAGCGAAATCGCATTTGGCTCCACTCTCTACGGAGAGATCTACAGCGCGCTAACGGATATTGGGCTCAACCTCGCCTTCTTCGTCTTTGAGACAAGCCGGCGTTCTTCGTGCGCTCGGACATTGGACGGCAGGACGGTGTCATGCCCTGTGCTCAGCCTCTATTTGAAATACGACGGCGATTTTCGACAGACCGGAATCGATCCACATGGCGGAAACTGGGATGACCAATGGGCGCAAACCCGAACGATTCGCGCCGCACTCAATGCAATCTTGCAGCGCCACGGTTTAGGCAACACGTTCTTATCCGACCATACCTTCGTTTTTGTTCGCACCCGAGAAGAGCTCGCCTTTCAAAGGATTGGCCGAGATTGCAAATCAGCCGTGCAGCAACTGATCAGCGCAGAAGCAGCAGGCGTATCGATCGACTCGATCTACTGGAACGGTGACCAATACGATGTGCTACTGCGAGACAAGAGCCACTATGACCTTGTCCAAGGTGATGTGAAAACCAAAGTCGCGCAAGCCCTCCCCCAGCTACTCGCCGGGGTGGATGAACACCACTTCTGCCAGACCTACGATGCGACGATCGAATTTCATTACCCCGGACCGCACCTGCCGCAACTCTACCGTGATGACATCGACTGACCGTCAGACGCAAGTGCATTTGCAACTCCGGCGGTAGTAGCAGCCTGCCACGCCGGGGCTTGGCTGGGCAGCAGGAGATACAAAGGGAGATAAAAAGGGGAAGAACCAATTACGACATTGGCCGTAATTAGTCCCTCCGGTACCAGCATCGGGCGATGGCAAGAAAACGCTGCGTGGCGCCCCCCCATGGCCAAAGTTTTCGAGAAAAATCTGCGCCGCGTGTCGATTTCGTCTTGGCCCGTTCGTCCATGCTTGGAGCGTTTGGCAATTGCAAGCGCGGACAACAACCACCGCAGCGCATGACGTAAGCTAACGGGCGCCCCGGCGCAGGCGATTCCTCCCGGCTGCCGACATCGCAGCTGGATCGTTCTGCGCGAGCAGCGCAGGCGCCGACACTCCTTTGAAAAGGCCCCAAGAAGATATGCGACCACTTCGATTTTCGATCAATGTCACCTTGGATGGGTGCTATGACCATCGGGCTGGCATCCCGAGCGCAGACCTGCATCAGCATGCGATCGAGAACTTCGCCCGAGCTGACGCCGTGATCTTTGGCCGCGTAACTTACCAGATGATGGAGGAAGCGTGGCGGGGGCCGGCGGAGACGGGCGTCTGCGCCGATTGGATGGAACCGTGGATGCTGAACTTTGCCCAGTCGATCCACGCCGCCAAAAAGTACGTTGTGTCGAGCACACTGACGCAGGTCGATTGGAACGCCGAGCTGGTGCGCGGGGATTGGGCCGCCGCCGTCCGAGAGCTCAAGCGGCAGCCCGGCCGGGGGCTGTTCGTTGGCGGCGTGCAGCTCGCACAGGCGCTGACGGAGTTGGGCTTGATCGACGAGTACGAGTTCATGGTCCATCCCCGGCTGGCCGGTCATGGGCCGACGCTATTCGCGGGGCTATCCAACTACGTCGACCTGAAGTTCGTGGGCCGGCAAGAATTCGACTCGGGCCTGATCTCGCTGCAGTACGAGCGGAAACGGTAGGCAGCAGACGCGAGTCGAGCAGTTGGCGGGCTAGTCGAGAGCGAGTCTTGAGTTGTGGCACTTGAACTGCAGTCAAACCTTTTGACGCTACGGGTTGCAGCAAGTGATCGGCCGGACGATTGCCACGACAGTGCATATGCTGGCCGCAAAATCGACACAGCGTCAACCGGTCTCACTCAAAGCGCACGGCAATTCTCTGTGCAATTGCCTGGAGAAGTGCGCGCTCGACAAACGCATTGTCCGACGATCTGAATTGCATAGCCGACAGCGTTCTGCAAACGCTAACTGAGAGAAAACTTAACCGCAGATTTCACAGATTTCTCAGATAAAGGCTTACGATTGACGGTCTTTCAATCTGCGGTCCTCTGCGAAATCAGCGGTTACCCTATCTCTTTTTTTGCGGCCAACTTAGCACTGTGTCTTGCTTGCCTTTGTGATTCCGCATTTTGAATACTGGTTGAAACACAGAGGCACAGGGGACACAGAGTAGGTAGCCGCCGCCGTTGGGAAATGCTGCTACGTGAGTGACGCGGAAAGAGGACGAGCCGGTCTCCGCCGCCAACCGCTTTGCGCAATTTCAAGAGCTCAAACCGCGGGCTCAAACTTCGGCCAGCTCGCGGCGCTGATACGTCGGCGGCACGACGGCCAGCACGTGGTACACGCGGCGCTCAAGAACGCCTTTGGCCGTGAGCACGCCGATCAGCTTGGTTGACTCGACGACGCTGAGCCCCAGGCCCCGGGCGAGTTCTGCGGCGGTCGGCGCCCGGTCGCGGAGCCGGTGAAACCGCAACACGAACTGATACGCGTCCCACTGTTGATTGGTAAACGCCACCTGACGAGATTCCGCAACCACGACGCCCCTCACTGCGAGACGTTTTTCGCCCAATCACCGAGGGCAAAGCCGGGGTTCCGCGGCCAAACGACGGCCGTTTCGGTATCGACTCTACGCAACGCGATCAGTGTACACGTGAACACTATCTTATGTCAACTGGAATTTTCCTGAAGGTGAGCGACGCCGGGGGCGTCTGAACGGCTGTTTCGACGTAAGCAGGCAAATGGAATTGACTTGCGTGGCGTGCGGTCCGCGGTGCTTCGTCTGAAAACTCGGCGGGAATATGTGTCGAATTCTCCGCGGGCCATTCGACTAGCCAGTGAAAGCTCGCCTCGCCTTGAGGATATGTCAAAACGTCAATGCAGGGGGACAGTCCCCAGTTTTTCTCCGCTCCGCTGCAAAAAATGGGGACAGTCCCCGACGTTTTGAAACAGCTTCTTGCTGACTCTACGCACGCACGCGGGCCGCCGGCTCCGCCAGGACCAGAAATCCGTGTGAAAGGAACGTTTTAAATGAGAAAGCTGAAGCTCATCGAACATATTTCGCTCGATGGGGTGATCCAAATGGGCAGCGGGCCGGGGGACGCCGGCGACTTCCCGTACGGCGATTGGACCGGGCCGTACCGCAGCCCGGCCGGCTTGGCGCTGCTGCTCGAGAAATACGGTGAGCGTTTTGATCTGGTGCTGGGCCGCCGAACTTACGACGCCTGGTCTGGCTTCTGGCCCATGGCGCCTAAGAGCCCGATGGGTGAGCGTCTGAATGTGGCAACTAAGTACGTTGTAACCCATCGGCCGGAAAGTCTGGCGTGGGGTCCAGTCGAAGGCATTGGCCCCGACCTCACGGATAGCGTTCGCCGTCTCAAGGCGCAGGACGGCCCCGATCTGATTCTCTCGGGCAGTTGCTCGCTGACTTCGGCAGTGATCGAGCACGAGTTGGCGGATGAACTGCTGC
>Ga0268266_10001294_pt1 | contig 30448 bp, 19 predicted proteins | sample KBSS13metaG_FD_190356 | JGI IMG/M metagenome (GOLD analysis project Ga0268266, IMG submission 190356) | Switchgrass rhizosphere microbial communities from Kellogg Biological Station, Michigan, USA - KBS S1-3 metaG (SPAdes) (version 2) | ecosystem: Host-associated > Plants > Roots > Rhizosphere... | reverse complement strand
CGCAGTATCTTTCCTCTGCGCTGGCGCGGCAAGTAACCGATACGAACAATTGAAATCTGTCGCCAATCAAGCACTCCGCTTAGCTTTGTCGCACACCTGTACGTCGGAACAGTTCCGCCGATCGTAGCGCGCACGTTAGTTTGAAAGTGCAAGATCAATCTTGGTGTGGCCGTTTCGTGAGCGCGCGGCGGAGCTCAGTGATGAAAAGTTTCTTTCTGAAATCGTGCCTGACAGCTTTTACCGGAATTCTTGCTTCCGCAGTGGCGACGCAGGCACAACAAACACAGTCCGCCAGCTTCACTGAAGTGGATCGGCAACCCACCGACGACAATTCCTCTACTGCTGCCGTAACAACGCCAGCCCCCGTCTTCTCTTTCGTGGTTGGTTCCAAGTCGGCGGACGCTGGCAAGCTCGTCGAAGTAGCTCTCGAGCAGTACGAAAACGTTTGGCTCGAACGTTCCGTCGAAAGCGCGCGCCAAGCTACACAAAAAGATCCGCAATTCGCGCTGGCGTACGCCGTTTGGTCTTTTGCTGCCCGCAGAACGCAGCCAGACTTCGAAGCCCTTCGCAAGGCGGAAACTCTTGCGGTCAACGCTCCTGCCGACGAAAAGCTGCTCGTTCAGTTCCTCACTGCGGTGCAGAGAGACGACATGCTGCCGGCCATCGTAGCCATGAACGAGTTGCTATCTCGCTTTCCGAAAGACAGCCACGCGCTTTATCTGACCGCCGAGTGGCTGTACTTCCAGCAGGATTACGATCGCTCCGTGCAAATGTGGGAGCGCCTAATTCAACAGGATGCCAACTTTGCGCCCGCCTACAACATGCTGGGCTATGCGCGAGTGGAGGGAAACAACCCGAACCCCGCGAAGGCGCTCGCCTATCTGAAGAAGTACGCCGAGCTGCAGCCCCATCATGCCAATCCGGAGGATTCGCTGGGCGAAGTCTCGCGCTATGCCGGCAACGATCAAAGTTCGCTGCTTCACTACCACGCCGCGCTGCAAATCACACCCACTTTTATCACTTCACAGATCGGACTCGGCGACACGTATACGCTCATGGGCGACTACTCTGCCGCGCGCGCGGAATACGCCAAGGCCTCCGCCATGGCCAACAACGATCGCGACCGCCTTCATATCGAATTTCAGAAGGCCCTGGTTTTCTTTTGGGAAGGCCGCGCTTCGCAAGGTTTGCGCGCACTAAATGAGGTAGCTCAAAAAGCGCGCCTAGCTAAAGAACCCTATTCCCTGTTCGAAGCGCAGGAAGCTCAAGCTCTGCTCGCCGCGACATCGCGCGAGCGGCTGGCCAAGCTCGCGGAAATGGAAGTTTACTTCAGCGCACCGGTGGAGAACATGGGCGACGCGGATCGTAATCCGACGCTTGCAGCCGTATGGCGTGATCAAGTGCGGGAAAACGCGCAGCAAAACAAGGTCGATGAGGCGCAGATCGCCGTGCAAAAGCTAGAACAGCTCGCGGCAAAGTCACGCGACTTGATTGTGCAGGATTGCTACGAATCCGCTCGTGGCTTCGTCTTCTTCGCGCAAAAGAAATTTCAGGATGCCGGGACGCAGCTCTCCGCCGATCCCCATTCACCGATTAGCGTGAAGTGGCTGGCCGCGGCTCAGGAAAAAACCGGCGACTTGAAGGGCGCTGACACCGCCAAACTGCACTTCAAATATCTGCGCGCGCCCACGGCGGAATGGTATCTGGCTACGCACTCCGGGAGCGTCGCCTACTGAGTTTGCCCCCAAATGCGGACCGCGCTGGTTTGTCTACCCCCGGCAGGCTGGCGCGGTTCGCTCCCCTGCAAAAATCCCTTCGGAACCGAATCACGCCCGCTTCAACAGTCGCGTAAGCCAGATCAAAACGACAGCGCCGACAAACGCCACCAGAATTCCGCCGATGACGCCGCCGCCTGCGGAAATTCCTAGCAATCCGAAGAGCCAGCCGCCCACAATCGCGCCGAGCATGCCGAGGATGATGTCGATCAGAATGCCGTAGCCGCCACCCTTCATGACTTTGCCTGCCAGAAAACCGGCAATCAATCCGACGATGATCCAGTACAAGAGCCCACCCATGGTTACCTCCTGGTTGATCAGTTAGAACTGACGGCGGAGCGCGGTGTGCACGGTTTTAGAAGATTCCCTTACCAAACGTCAAGCGCAATCCGGTTGAGAGCAGCAAGTCGTTGCCCTTCAAATTGAGGGGTGGATTGCTGATGTAGCGATCGCTGAATGTTACCTGCCATCCCAGCCAGGTTTTTAGCTTCGTTGTTGCAGTGGCGTCGAAGTTGATGCGGTAATCTCCCAGGTTACTTACATTCGGGAAGAACGTCAGTTGTTCCGTGAACGTGGTGCGCGAGCCCAGCTTTGTGCTCAGCGACTCACCGGCCAGCACTTCAGCGCTACGCCGCGAATCCGATGGCACAAGGATTTCGGCGGGCGGCGGGGCCGGATTGGCTGTCAGGTACGAAGAAAAATACTCCTGGTTGAAGCTCGCGCCGCCGAACACATCGAACTGAGTGTTCTTAGAACGGATGAGGTGATAGCCGACGCCACCGCCGAGAACGTTGCGTAGACCCAAGTTCTGCAACGCGTCCGAATCGAAGTCGGTAAACGCAAACAAGTAATAGCCATCCAAATTAAATTCGTCTCGAACTCCCGCGTGGATCGCGTTCGCTGTGGTCACCGCAGGGTCTTCATTGCCATTTTTCGCGTAGATTTGGGTGTAATAGAGCGAGAGTTTGTTCTTAGGCACCATACGGGCTGCCTTGCCCGCAATACTCAGCGCAGATGTCGATGAATTCCCCTGCGTCACGCTCAGGCCGAGATCGAACAGGCCACTCCAGTAATCGCGCAAGCGCGGATGTTGCAGCCGGTCAAATTCCGCCTGTTCCTGGTCGTTGCGAATCGCTTTGATCCCTGCATGTTCCGTCGAGACTTCGCCCGCGTCTTTTGTGGCAACCGATAGTTTTCCATCCGTGGTTGTCACCGTACCGGTGATCACGCGACCGTCTGAAAGCGTCAGGTGGAGCGGCTGTGAAGAAACCATAGCGGTCACGGCGTCCCATTGCACGGTGACGTCTCCCGCCAGTTCCGTCTTGATTTCCAGCGTTTTCTTGTCATCATCCGTTTTCACAATGGTTCCGGTCAGCCGGTCTCCGTTTTTCAAAGTCACCTGATCCGCGCGAACCATCGCAACGGACAAGAATAACGACAGCATCACCAGGATAAGCGCTCGTCGCATACGGAATCTCCTTGCCAGAACTACGTTGGTTTGACTTCGAGGGCGCGGGCAGGCTCGCAAAAAACATTTGCCTTGCGGTTGCAGCGTCAGAAGTTTACTTGAACGGCTAACAACTTCCCACCTAATCCTTCGCCTCGCGTCATTCCCGCTTTTTGCGGCAGCGCACTATACTGGTGCAACGATAAGAGGAGTCTCGATGTCACTCTGGTTGAACAGACGTGCCTTTCTCGTCCTGATGATCGCGGTCGTTGCCGGCGGCTGCGCTTCTTCTCCCACGCCAAAAGAGTTGGTGCAAGCGACGCCTCGCAAGTCCACCATCGTTTTCATGACCGATTTCGGAACCGCCAACGACGCCGTCGCGATTTGCAAAGCTGTGATCGCCGGAATCGCTCCCGATGCACGCATCGCGGATATCACTCACCAGGTCACGCCATTTCAAATCGAAGAGGCTTCGCGCTTCTTATACGGAGTAACGCCTTACTATCCTTCTGGAACCGTTTTTCTGGTGGTCGTAGACCCTGGTGTAGGAACGTCCCGCAAAGCAGTCATCGTCAAAACCAAGAAGGGGCAGTTTTTTGTTCTGCCTGACAACGGGCTGGTCACGGCAGTTGTTGATCGCGACGGCTTGGCGGGCGCGCGCGAAATCACGAACCAGAACTGGATGATTCAGGCCGCGGTCTCATCGACTTTTCACGGTCGCGATATCTTTTCCCCCGCAGCGGCGCATCTCGCCGATGGTTGGGACTACACGATCGCCGGCCCGGAAGTGCCTCAACTCGTCCGGCTCACCTCCAAAACTGCATCGGAGGATCCCAAGGGCATTGCGGGCGACGTGATCGGCCTCGACGATCCATATGGCTCGTTGATTACAGATGTCACGCGCGAGGACTTCGAAAAGCTCGGCTATGCCCTGTATGACAAAGTTACGGTTCAAATTAACAAAAAGCCAGTCACGCTTCCCTACGTAAAGACGTTCATGAACGTCGCGGTCGGTGACTCTTTGCTGTACATCGATTCGCGCGGCCGCGTCGCCATCGCCATCAATCAAGGAAACTACGCGAAAAAATTTGGCGTCGAGCCGCCAGCTACAATTTTCATTTCCAAAAAGCTGACCGCTCCGTCGCGGGCGACGAAGTCGTTCAAGCCTGCCCCGAAGTCCTGACAGTGTGACGCGGATGCATGCCGAGCCGACTTTGATTTGCTTTTTCCTGCTTACCAGCGAAAAATGAAATTTGGTCCTAAGGGAGAAAGATCATGCCCGAAGCCATCATTGTCTCAGCCGTTCGAACGCCGGTTGGTCGCGCCTATAAGGGCACGCTTCGCGCCATACGCCCCGACGATCTCGCCGCTCTCGTCATCATGGAAGCGATTGCGCGCGTGCCCGGTCTTGCCGCCACAGAAGTTGACGACGTCATTCTCGGCTGCGCCATGCCAGAAGGTGAACAGGGCATGAACGTTGCGCGCATCGCGTCGCTGCGCGCCGGTCTGCCCGTAGAAACTTCCGCGATGACGATCAACCGATTCTGTTCTTCGGGCTTGCAAGCGATTGCGCTCGCCGCCGATCGCGTGCGTGGAGGCGGCGCGGACGTAATCGTCGCGGGTGGGACGGAGTCAATGTCGATGGTGCCGATGGGCGGAAACAAGATTTCTCCCAATCCCTGGCTGGTGGATCACTATCCCGACGCCTACATCAATATGGGTCTCGGAACGGAGAACGTCGCGCGCAAATTTGGAATCACACGCGAGGCTGCCGACGAGTTTGCGTTGAACTCACATAAGAAAGCGACAGCCGCCATCGCCGCCGGAAAATTCAAGGACGAAGTTCTGCCCGTCGAAGTATCAATCACTTCCCTGCCGCCCAACGGTAATGGCGCTTCCGGAAGATCCAAGCCGCAAAAACCAACCATGCAGACGACCAAATTCGACACAGATGAATTGCCGCGCGCGGACACTTCACTGGACGTGTTGGCAAAACTCAAACCAGCGTTTCACGCGAAGGGTTCTGTAACTGCTGGAAATAGTTCACCGATGAGCGATGGAGCCGCCGCCGTCGTTGTGATGAGCGATGCACGCGCAAAAACACTGGGCGTCAAACCGTCGGCGCGCTTTGTTGCGTACGCAACCGCCGGTTGCTTGCCGGAGGAATTTGGTATCGGACCAGTGAACGCAATTCCCAAAGCTTTGAAACTCGCCGGACTGAAACTAGAAGACATTGCTGTGATCGAGCTGAATGAAGCCTTCGCCGCGCAATCGCTCGCAGTCATTCAGCTGGCCGGTTTGCCTGCTGAGAAAGTGAATCCGAACGGCGGAGCCATTGCCCTCGGACATCCTCTCGGCTGCACCGGCGCGAAACTCACGGCCTCGATCGTGCGCGAACTTGAGCGCCGCAACGCGCGCTACGGCATGGTGACCATGTGCATCGGCGGGGGAATGGGCGCAGCCGGAATCATCGAGCGCTTGTAGCCCGGCTTACCGCCCGAGCGTAGTCGACCGCGGGTTCGCCAGCTTGTCCTGTTCGGACTCCATCAGCAACTTCAATCGTTCCAGATCGTCATGCACCTTGCGTTGCGTTGCAAACGTCAACGCTGGCTCGAAAATTCGGTCGCTCAAACTGACAAATTGAGTATGGGATGTGAACACGAGTCGAGTGTACTCGCCGCCTGCGATTAGCTTGAAATTCGCATCGCCCGAGAATCCACTTCCTGAATTCCCGGACGAGACCAACAGACCTAATTCCTGATTCGGTACGACGCGGACGACACGCAAGGTCATCTCGACGCGGCGGCCGGCGACTACCTGCGTCATCTTAAATCCGGTCGCGCCTTGCTGCAATGAATCGCCGTCAGCTCGGCGCAACTCCGTCAGATCGGAAACCCACCGGCGCACGAGATCCTCTGAACTGATCCAGCGAAAGACAGCGGGAGCCGGACGCGCGATCGTGACCTCTTCTTCGATGAAGCCGCGGTCACCACGCCGCGCCGCGAACCATAGCACCACCGCCAGAGTCAGCGCGATGGCTACGCCCAATTGAATGATCCGCGTGAGGAAACGCATAGGTCTTTCTCGGCGCGACAATCTGAAGTTGCTTTGACAGCATCTTATTCCGAAAAACTAGCTCTACCAAGCTTTTCCCGGGGCCGCAAATACGAGAGTACGAAACGCTAACTAGCGAAACTTTATGTTCAATTGCGATGGCCTTATACCCAGAGTAAAATCCGGTATCGCACAGAATGCAGCCGAATATGTCCGGCTCGCGTCCGGAGGCATCCGATGGCAACCAGCGTTGTGAGCAAAGCTCCCGTAAAAGGTGGCAGTTTCCTGCTGGAATTTCCGGCGCCGCAGGACGTTTTCACTCCCGCCGACTTGAGCGATGACCAGAAGTTGATTGGCCAGACAGCCGAAGAGTTTGTGCTGAAGGAAGTTTTGCCGCTGGTGAAAGATCTGGAAAACAAGAAGCCCGGCTTAATGGCGGAACTGGTGCGTAAGGGAGGCGAGCTGGGCTTGATGGGTGGAGGAGTACCCGAAGAGTATGGCGGGGCGGGCCTCGACAAGATCGCGACCACCGTTCTCACTGAAAAGCTTTCCATTTACGGCGGATTTGCCGTCACTCATGGCGCGCACGCGGGCATTGGGACACTTCCGATCGTGTATTTCGGAACGGAAGAGCAGAAGCAAAAGTATTTGCCGAAGCTCGCGACCGGCGAACTGATTGGCGCGTACTGTTTGAGTGAGCCGCAAGCCGGGTCGGATGCCCAGAATTCTTTGACGCGCGCGGAGATGAATGCCGAAGGCACGCACTATGTGCTCAACGGCCAGAAGATGTGGATCACCAATGGCGGCTTCGCGGATTTGTACATCGTGTTCGCAAAAATCGACGGAGAGAAATTCACCGCGTTCATCGTCGAGCGTGCGTTTCCCGGCTGCAAGCCTGGAAACGAAGAACACAAGATGGGAATCCATGGCAGCTCGACAACGCCGGTGTTCCTCGAGAACTGCAAGGTTCCTAAGGAAAACTTGCTGCACGAAATCGGCCGCGGCCACATTGTCGCGTTCAACATCCTAAATGCCGGCCGATTCACGCTCGGCGCGAGCTGCGTCGGCGGGTCGAAACACGTGCTGATGACCTCGTCGAAGTACAGCAAGGAACGCAAAGCGTTTGGCAAATCCATCGGCGACTTCGGTTTGATGAAAGAAAAACTGGCAGAGATGGCGATCCAAGTTTTCGCTGTCGAATCCATGGTATATCGCAGCGCCGGTAACATTCAGGCGATGGTGGCGGCGGGCACGGGCGATGAGACTGCGCACCTGATGAAAGTGCTGGAAGAGTATGCGCTTGAAAGCTCGATCGCGAAGGTCTATGGCAGCGAGATGCTGGACTTCGTGGTGGACGAAGCGGTGCAGATTTTTGGCGGCTACGGCTTCCACGAAGAGTATCCCGTGTGCCGCGCGTACCGCGATTCGCGTATCAACCGAATTTTTGAAGGCACGAACGAAATCAACCGCATGCTGATCGTGCAGATGCTGATGAAGCGCGCGATGGGCGGTCAACTGGCGCTGATTCCGGCGGCGATGAAACTGGCCGACGAAATTCTTGCTGGGCCTTCGTTTGATGAGGCTCCGGAAGGTGTTCTCGCTGAGGAAGCACGCGTTGTGGCGAACGCGAAGAAGATCTTTCTGCAGGCAGCGGGCGGCGCGGTGCAGAAATTCCGCGAAAAATTGGCGGACGAGCAGGAACTGGTGGCAGCGCTGGCGAACCTCGTGATGGAGATTTATGCGATGGAATCCTGCCTGCTGCGCGCGCAAAAAGCTGCGGAAGCCACGAATGCGGCGATGATCGCGGCGGCGCGCGTCTTCATCAGCGATGCGATGGAACGTGTGGAGCATGAAGCGAAGCGTGCCCTGGCGGCGGTTCACGAAGGTGACATGCTGACCACACAGATGGCCGTGCTGAAGCGATTTGGGAAACGCGGTGCCTTAGATACGATCGGGTTGCGGCGCCAAGTGGCTGCAGCTGTGCAGGCGCAGGATCGTTACCCATTTGAGAGGCGCTGACGAACACCACAACACGCTCGCCCTTCGAGTATTTTCCGATTTATTTAGTTCCATGAGCCGACTGACCCAACGCCTTAAGACGAATGATGAATAGTCGGTAAATCGATGAAAGAATTGATTGCTTGATAAGAACGCAATATAAGCGTTCTGCGCGGCGAAAAACAGACGACGAATAGACTGAGGCTTACGAAGAGTTCTGGCTTCCCTGTTTGGGGAGAGGCCTGCCCGGATGACTCGAAAAATTACCATCCTGGCCTTTGCGATAGTTGGCCTGCACATCGTCGAGGCGACCGTACTTAGGAACTCCCACAGCGGCGCTCTGCTCGGAAATCTGCTGCAAATCGTCGCGAGTTTTATAGCAACGTACGCTTGCTTCGACGCTTCGCGGCGTTCGGGCAGACTTGGCCGCGCGTTCTGGATCCTGGTGGGAATCGGGATCAGCGTGTGGGGTCTCGCCAACATCGGATGGACGTACTACGAAGTCGCAGAAGGAATTGCGCCGCCAGAGCTGTCCTTCATCCGGTTCATGTTCGACATGCAGGAAGCATTCTTTGCAATGGCTATCCTGCTGGACAGAGACGAGCAAGCCGATCGCGCGGACCTAGGCTTTTTGCTGGACGCGATGCAGATCGCGCTGATTTTCCTGTTCATCTATGTGCGGCTGTACTACATCCCGTCGTTGACGCTCGATCCGCACGATGCCCTTTTACGCGAGTATGCGATCGCAACAGCAGAAGTCACTGCGGTTCTGCTGCTGGCGCTGTTGCGAGCGATTTTTGCAAGTTCCGCCCAGGCAAAGCGACTTTACGGCGGATTGGCGCTGTATTTGTTCGTGTATGCGGTGGGGTCAAGTATCGCGAATTTCGCGCAGATGCGGCGGGAGACGCCCGGCGGAACATTTCTGGATCTGGCATGGACGGTGCCTCTCTTGTGGGGAGCGTTCTGGGCGTCAAGGTGGAACGACCAGCCCGAAGGGGAACGCAAGGTCCAGCCTGGCGGCAGTACAAAAACTCTGGGCGAAACGATCCTAACAAACACGCTTTTCGGAGCTGCTCCTGTGCTGGTGTTCCTGCTCTCGTCGGGGCTGGGCCAGGAGTGGCACGACGTGCGGAACATCCTGCTGACCGTTTCGGTGGCGTGCTACGTGGCGCGGATGGCGATTGCCGATTACCGCCAGACCCGCAACGCCGACCTGGCGCGGCGGCAAGCAAGCGCGCTGGATTCCGCGGTGGACGGAATGGCCATCGTGGATAGCGAAGGAAAATATTCCTACGTGAATGCCGGCTACGCAAACTTGCTGGGAAATGTCAGTCGCGAAGCCATGATCGGCCAGGCGTGGCGGGCGGTTTCTGTAAGGGCCGGCGACGGCCGAATGACCTCCGAGCAGGAGATTCGAAACGCGCTGCAAAAGGAAGGAAAGTGGTTCGGAATCGTGGAAGTGCCGCGCGGACAAGGAACCTATGTTCCGGTAGAGCTAGCGGTTACTCTGCTGCCCGATGGCGGTGTAGTAGTTGTGAGCCGCGACCTGACGGAGCGGCGGCAAGCGGAGCAGGCGCGGGCCGAAGCGGAAATCAAGTACCGCATGATCGTGGAGCGAGTGGCTGCAATCAGCTATATCGCGGAACCGGGCGTGAACGGCCGGTGGTATTACGTAAGCCCGCAGATTGAATCCATTCTCGGGTACACACCGGATGAATGGCTTGAGAATTCAGAAAAGTGGATGCAATTTATTCATCCGGACGATCACGCAGCAGTATTCGAAGCCGAAGAAATCGGCATTCGGCAGAAATCGTTCCAAGCGGAATACCGGTTGAGGCGTAAGGACGGGCGCACGGTTTGGATTAGCGATACAGCGGTGATTATCCAGGGCAGCGACAAACATCCGGTGATGGAAGGGATTCTGGTTGACATCAGCGAGCGCAAGCTGATGGAGATGCAGTCGCAGCAAGCACGAAGAATGGAAGCAGTGGGAAGGCTGGCAGGCGGAATCGCCCACGACTTCAACAACCTGTTGACGATCATCAAGGGCTACACCGAACTGGCCAAACGGCGGGCCGAGTCGCCGGAGCTGAAAACGGACATTGACCGAATCGAAGACGCCAGCGAACGCGCGGCAGCGCTGGTTCGTCAGTTGCTGGCATTCAGCCGTCGACAGGTGTTGCAACCAAAAAACCTGGATTTGAACAGCGTGGTAGACGGGCTGGAACAGCTGCTTCGGCGGCTGCTTGGCGAGCACATTCAATTGAAGACTACGCTGGCCGCTGAGCTCGGGACCATCAAAGCGGATCCTTCGCAACTGGAACAAGTACTGATGAACCTGGTGGTGAACGCGCGCGACGCGATGCCCGACGGCGGACGGCTCATCATCGAGACGTGCAATGCAGAGCTGGATCAAAAATATGCGAGCGAACACGTCACGGTGAAACCGGGACCGTACGTGATGCTGGCGGTGTCGGACACCGGCGTAGGCATGAGCGCGGAGACCGTTGCGCATATTTTCGAGCCGTTCTTTACGACCAAGGGCGGAGGCAAAGGCACGGGACTCGGGCTCGCGACGACTTACGGAATCGTCAAACAGAGCGGGGGCTACATCTGGGTTTACAGTGAACCAGGTCAAGGAACGACGTTCAAAGTGTATTTGCCGCGGTTCGATGAAGAAGCGGAGATTGGTACTCGCGTCAAAGCGAGAGTGACAGTCCCCAAAGGCAGCGAGACGATTCTACTGGTAGAAGACGACGAAGCGGTGCGTGAGCTGACGGAAATGGTCTTGCAGTCATATGGGTACAACGTGCTGGTAGCAGAGGACCCTGCCCACGCTCAAGAGCTTTCGGACGCGTCGGGGCCAGAAATAGCCTTGGTGTTGACGGACGTGGTGATGCCGAAGATGAGCGGCCGAGAACTGGTGAAGCGGCTGACCGCAAGAAATCCTCATCTGCGCGTATTGTACATGTCGGGCTACACAGACAACGTGATCACGAGCGGAGGAGTGCTAGAACCGGGACTGTCGTTTTTGCAGAAGCCTTTTACTCCCGCGTTGCTGGCCGGCAAGGTGCGCGAGGTGCTCGACGCACCAGCGGCGGTCGAGAAGCACCTGCCTTAGTTCAAACTGCGGCGAAACGCCTGCGCCCAGGTTCTACGCACCGGCGGCCTGGGTGAGAAATTGCCGGGCGTAGTCGGCGGCAAACTGCGAAAAACGTGTCGGCTGGTGTTGAGTGACGTCCCGCACGACGGAGGTGATGGCGGCAGCTTCCCCGCGGCGGTAGTGGTCATAGTCTTCGATCACGCCGGCTGCCTGCCATGCAGGCATGTGCGAGTCGAGGAGCATCTGGAGCATCGTCTCGGGCGGCACGTTAACGTACTTGACAGGCCTTCCAAACGTTTCTGAAAGTTCCGTGGCCATTTCGGCATGCGTGAGAGCTTCAGGGCCGGTCAGTTCATAGGTTTGGTTTTCGTGTTCGGAGGAGGAGGTGAGGGCGGCGACGGCGACGGAAGCGATGTCGCGTACATCGATGACGCTGACTCTGGTATCTCCCGCGGGGGCATAGAAGGTTCCCTGCGACGCGATGGTGGAACGGAAATTGAGCAGGGCCTGCATGAACAGGTTCGAGCGCAGGAACGTATAGGGGATGCGCGATTTCAGAATGTGATGCTCCACCCCGGCGTGATAGCGCGGGAAGCGCCCGGGTGCGACAGCGTTTGCGCCTAACGGCGAAAGCTTGACGATGTGTTTGACGTGAGCGCGCTTTGCGGCGTCGACAAAGTTTCGCTGCTGCTGTTCGACGTTAGCGGAAGAAGGGATCAACAGAAACAGATGGTCGACGCCATCGAGGGCACGAGCAAACGTATCAGGCCGGGCGAAATCGCCTTCGACCAATTCGATACCCGGAAACGCAATGGCCCTGGCGCGCGAGCGATCGCGAACGAAGACACGAACCGATAAGCTTCGGTCAAAAAGCCTTTTGGTTAGTTCGAGACCGATGTTGCCGGTAGCTCCGGTGATTAGAATCATAGCCCCCTCCTGTCGAGACACAGAGGGCGCGGAAGACTTGACGCCGGCTGGGCAACGAGATTTGAACTTAACACAAAGTGCAGTAGTAGGGGATGTGAATAATTCCCGATTGACACTCAGGTCTTGTACAGACAACGCCTGAGGGGGCATGACCTCTGACTTTCCTAGCAATCCGATCGTAGAGCGCGCGGCTGCACAGCCGGGCACGGGCTGTGTTTCGCGTCAGAACGACAGGCGGGCGGAGACCTGGAGTTCGCGGCCGGGCGTCATGGCCATGGTAATGGTGCCGAATTGCGGCGTGTTGACGAAGCGGTTGGGCGTGCCGAGATTGACTTTGTTGAGGGCGTTGAAAGCTTCTCCGCGAAGCTGGAAGGCAAGGCGCTCGGTGAGGCGGAATGCGCGCTGCAGCGCGATGTCCATGGTCTGCAGCGGAGGGCCGTAGACGGAGTTGCGGCCCGCGTTGCCATAGGTGAACGCAGGCGGCGTAGCGAAGGCCGCGGGATTAAACCACATGTCGGCCGCGCGAGTGCCGGGGCCGAAGACAGGTTCGCCGGTTACGTTGGCGCGGACCGGATTTTCTCCGAGCACCGTGCCGGAGTTGGCCGTGTCGCCGAAGACGGAAATGGTGAACGGCATGCCGCTTTGCGCTTGGTAGATCGTGGAGAAAGTCCAGTTCTGCGTGATGAGGCGAGTCCAGGTGGCGGCGTTGTAGGACGGAATGTTGTAGACGGCGCTGAGCGCGAAGCGGTGGCGGACATCGCAACCCGGACCCTTTTCTGCCGCGAGGTCGAGATTGTTTTGCGGGATGGCGGACTCGTCCATGGGCGAGCGGAAATCGGGCGCGTTGGTAAGGCTTTTGGAATAGGTGTAGTTAGCGAGGAAGCTTAGGCCGTGAGAGAAGCGGCGGCGGACGTTGACATAGCCGGCGTCATACCAGCTTTGCGCGCTGTTTTCGAGCAGGTTGATAGTGCTGACCGGGACGGTCTGACTCTGGAACACGGCGTTATCCGCGCTGCTTGGCGGAAGATCGGTATCCGGAACGAACGTGAGCGTCTTAAAGGGGCGGCGCGGACCGAGCGGGCCAGGGCCAGGCAGCGTGTTGTTGATGAGATGCGAGCGCTGGAGGTGGAATCCTCGCGAGCCTACATAGCCGACTTCGAGGGTGGTGTTGGCATCGAGGCTTTTTTGTACGGAAGTGTTCCACTGCTGGACGTATTGTGCGGCCGAGTGTGGATCGAATGCCGTGAAGCTGACGGTCGTAGCGGGGAGCGTGCCCGTGCCGAGAACCGGAGTGCCGAAATTCATGCCGGTGTTGAAGAGCGCGGCGGGCGGAGTGAAGTTGTCGGCCTGCTGCGTTTCGGGGAAAACGAACGGGACGTTGTGGCGCTGGTTGCACCAGGTGTTCTGGTCCACCGGAGTGAAGAAAATTCCGTAAGCGGCGTGAACAACTAGGCCCCAGTGCGGCAGATGTTTGGCGACGCCGATGCGTGGGGCAAAGTTGTGGGTGTTCGCATACAAGAGGCCGCGCGGGTAACCGTTCTGACCGCCGACAAAGACCGACGGCGTGCCGTCGTTGAAAACAAGATTTGTGTTGGTGTTCTGCTTGTCGTAAAGCGGGCTGGAGAATTCGTAGCGCACGCCGAGATTGAGCGTGAGGGTTTGCGTGACCTTCCAACTGTCTTCGATAAATTCGGACGTGCCCCAGTTGCGTAGATTCATCTGAGGAATGCCGGCCTGGCGCTGTTTCACGGCAGGAAGGCTGAGGAGCAGGCTGGCGAAGCCGTTGCCGCTGCCGTCGTTGAAGCCGGACTGCGTGGTGTAGCCGTTGGTGTACTGATAGAAGCCGCGGTTCTGGAAAAAGCCCCACATCGGCCAGGTGTACCAGTGGAAGTCGCCGCCGAATTTGATGCTGTGGCGACCGCGTTCCCAGGCATAGGTGTCACGGAGTTCGTACATGGTGTCCCACGCGTGCATGGGCGTGGCGGCGAACGTATCGCCGATGCCGGTGTAGCCCTGCGCGGCAAACCATGGCGCACCCCATGCGCCCGGTCCGCCAAAGCCGATGCCTTGAATGCCTAGTTGACCAACGATGTCGTTGACATTGTTGTTTTGCGAAGTGCGGTCCATCGAGAGACGCGAGACGGCAATGGAGGCGGTGTTGATTTTGTTCGCGGCGAAGATGTGATTCCACCCGATGGTAGCTTGCTGCGAACGGTTGTCGAAGTTCGCGCCGAAGCCGGGGAGATTTTCCGTGGTGGCAGTGATGCCGCTGCTCGGAGAGAAGCCGCTTTCCTGCAATATCGAGTAACGGCCAAAAAGCGTGTCGCCACCGGCGAAGTTGTGATCGATGCGAATCGTGCCCTGGTCGTTGGAGTGCGTTTCGTTGCGGATGTCGAGATAGTTGTTCGAATCGACGCCGTTGCCGCCGCCCATCGCCATGTTGGGCATCGGTACGTAGGCCATGAGGAATAGTTCGAGAGCCGGGTTGATGCGATCGCTGGGAATGATATTTCCAGGGAACTGGCTACGTGTGTAAGGAAAATTGCTGGCGTTCGTGGGCTTGCTGGGATCGTAGTTAGGATTGGCGACGGCGGTAGTGGGGTCGTAGATCTTTACGTTGCTCATGCTGAAGTCGCCCTGAATTTCTTCGGGTGTGGGCACGGTAAGGATTTGCGCGTCGGCTTGCGAGAGGCGGAGACCTTCGTAGTTCACGAAGAAAAAGGTATTTTTCTTGAAGAGCGGACCGCCGAAGGATGCGCCGTAGTTGTTCTGCACGAGATGGTTGTTGCCCATGGAACCGAATGTGGTGGCGTCCATGGCGCCGTTGCGATGGAATTCGTACGCGGTGCCGTGAAACTGGCTGGTGCCAGAGTGCGTGACGATGTTGACCTGGCCGCCGCCGGCTCCGCCCATGTCGGCAGTGTAGTTGCTCGTTTCGACCTGGAATTCTTTGACGGCGTCAGGCGATGGGCTGAGATTTTGCGTATTGAAGGTTGGGTCGGTGTTGGTAGCGCCGTCGAGCAGAAAGAAATTGGCGTTGGGGCGCGCGCCGCCGATAACGACAGCAGAACGCTGGCCCGGGCGCCAGTAGAGCGGATTGGTTTGTCCGGTCTGCGCGCCGAAACCAACATGAGCGGTGGGCACAGTGAGAACGAGGTCGATCAGCATGCGGCCGTTCAACGGAAGCTCGCGGATGGAAGTGGGCTCAACAACCTCACCGACGCTGGCGTCCGTGGTGCGCAGGACTTCGTTGCCGGCCGTTACTTTTACACCTTCGCTGACGGAGCCGACTTGCAGCGCCACGTTGAGCGCAGATTTTTGGCCGACTTCGAGACGTACGCGCTGGCGCGAAATCGCGAAACCGGCGGCTTCGATTTTCAGCTCGTATTCGTCCGGTAGCAATGCGGGGGCCTCAAAGATCCCTTGCTGATTCGTGACCGCTCGCCGGACGGCTCCCGTGCTTGCTGCGGTTAGCTCTACCGTAGCGCCGGCGACCGAGAGTTGCTGCGCGTCGGTCACCGTTCCGGTCAACGTCGCGTAGTTGCTCTGTCCGTGTGCAGGAATCGCAAGAAACAGCAGAATGAAAATCGCGCAGCACTGCTTCATCATGAGCGGTCTCCGACGGAGTGTAGGAACGAGGAGCTGGCAGCGTCTATGCGAGAACGAGTGGAAACACCACCGCGCCAGATCGAACGAAACAACACCCCGTGGGCGGAACTGTAAAGGCCGGTCGCCGGACCAGCAATAATGGGAAAGTACTAGCTGCGATAGACTGGGCGGCTCGAAATACGAGCGAAGAGAGGATCGCGAAATGAGTGCAGAGGCGTGGCCGAAGATTGCAGTGGTCGGAGCTGGGGCGGTCGGTGGCTACTTTGGCGGAATGCTCGCTCGTGCGGGTGCTCCAGTGGTATTCATCGGCCGGCCACCATTTGTGCACGCGGTGAAGCAAGATGGAATGCTGCTGGACACGGTGCAGTTCAAAGAGAAAGTGAAGACTGAAGCATCCACGGAGTTGTCGGCAGCGCGCGATGCGGAAATTGTTTTGTTTTGCGTGAAGACGACCGACACGGCGGCGACCGCACGTGAGCTCGCGCCGCTGCTTGCGAAAAACCCGATAGTCGTAAGCATGCAAAATGGCGTGGACAACGCAGAGCAGATTCGCGCGGCGTCGGGATTGCATGCGCTCGCTGCGGCCGTTTACGTGGCGGCTTCGGTGCCGGCTCCTGGAACGGTGAAACACGTTGGGCGCGGCGATCTGGTCGTCGGGCCCAAGAGCGTAGCGACAGAGCGAGTGGCGGCCCTGTTCGAACGAGCGGGAGTACAGTGCAAAATCTCCGATCATCTGGCTACGGAACTTTGGACCAAGCTGGTTTGGAACTGCGGGCTGAATGCGATTTCGGCACTTGGGAAAGCGACGTATGGCGACATCATCGCGAACGAAGATGCGCGGCAACTGGTGGAAGGCGCCGTGTTCGAAGTGATTTTTGTGGCCAAGGCAGCGGGCGTGCATCTTCCGTTGTTTGAAGACCCGAAGGCAGCGATGACTGGTGCCTACAAAGTTGCCGAGTCGATGGCCGCGACGAGGAGTTCGACGGCGCAAGACATGATGCGCGGGAAGAAGACGGAGATCGACTCGCTTAACGGCTTCATCGTGCGCAAAGGCCGCGAACTGCACGTTCCAACGCCGATCAACCACGCACTGTTTACCCTGGTGAAACTTGCGGAAGTGGCGCGGTAGCTACTACCGTTCGGGGAGGCGGAAGGGGATGTGGACGATGGCTTCGAGGTCGACGGGTTCGCCCGCGCGTTCGGCGGGGCGGAATTTCCATTGGGCGAGAGCCCGCATAGCGTTGTTATCGAGCTGTGGATCAATTCCCTTCACCAGCTGGATCGAGTCGACTGAGCCGTCGCGGCGAATCACGGCGTAGAGGATGACTTCGCCTTCAATGTTTTCCGCAACGGCATTGGGGGGATATTTGGGGTCGACCTTGCGAAGCGGCGACGGCTCCGCCACCTCGCCGCCAGAGCTACTGGCTGGGCCACTTGGCGCGGTACGTATTTCCGTGAAATTCAGAATCCAGCTGCCGGTCGCGCTGTTGAGGTTGGGCATGTTGACGTTCATGGAATAGACACGGCGGCGGGCAAAGATCGCCTCGGGTTTGGCATCGGGAGCGAGCGCGGCAAAATTCGGCGGGCCGTTTTGCACGGTGGGGGCTTCTTCGCGCGCGCCTTCCGCGCGCGAATAGTTCGGACGAGCGGAGGGCATGGAGAGTTTGCCGGCGCCCAAACCAGAAACTGTGCTCGGGGATTTTGGCGAGCCGCCGGTGATGCTGATACCAGCCGAATTTGTTCCTGTCGCTCCGCCAGCCCCCGTTGCACCTGCGGCGTGCTCGGCTCCGTTGCTCCCGTTCGAGTTGGGCTTCGCGTCGGGCGAGCCGCCAGGGACGCCGGGCTTTTTCCCTTCAGGAGAAATCGTCACGCGCGCGGCGAGATTGCCCGGTGGAGGAGCAACGGGCGCAGGCGGGCCGGGAGCCGCCGACAAGGCAATGATCGTCTGTCCGGAACCGTTTGCAGAAGTGAGCTGATTCGCAACGTCCGGTGCCGGTTCAGCCGCGCCGTCTTGGCTGCGTTGCGCGGCGCGTGGAGCGGAACCGGCGTTAATCTGCAGCTTGGGCCGCTCGGGACCGGCAGAGTTCATAGGCAAAGGCAGTTCGCCAGGATGCTGCTCGGCCATCTGCACTTCTGGAGCGGCAGAAGTATTCGTCGCAATACGCCGCTCTTTCGGATGCAATTGCTTCAGGAACTTCGCGCTAATTTCGAGTTGCGGGCGGACCGGCTGAGCGGATTGTGCCAATTGGACCATGTTGGGCAAGGTCGGGAGAAGTTTGGGCGCCTCCGGCAACGCGGCGGGCTGAATCAACGTCTGCCGCGGATGATTCGGGTGAGAGGGATCGGTGAAGATGCGCTGCCGGGGATGGAACGCATCGGCCCCTTCCGGCGCAGGCGGCTGCTCTGCTGTGCCGCGCGGAGTGGGTTTTGGCTTGTGCGCGGGCGCGCTGATCAGCGGAAAGTCTTCAATCTGACCAGACCAGGTAATTTCCGTGTTGTCGAAAGCGTGATTACGCTTCGGCGAAGCGATTTGCGGGAACGGCATAACGATGAATGCCAGATGCCAGAGCGCAGCCGCGAAGACGGCGCGACGCGGAATGCGACGTTCGACCCACGAGTCTTTGAAGAAGCTTGCCGAGAGCAGGCCCTTCGTCGAACGCGCACGACGGAAGAGTTCCGCGAAGTTGCTGGCGAGCCCCTGATGGAATTGGCGCCAATCGATATCGAGCTGCGGTTCAATAGCGCCATGAAGGTCAGCGGAAGTGGAGGGCGCCGGCGCTGAAGGCGGGTTCAGCCGCAGGAGATCGAACGGATTGTTAGCTTCGTGCGCGGACATGCCTCTCTCAATTGTACGGCGGCTGACCGGGGAACCGACAGGTTATCTAGGCGCAGTCAGGCGGGGGCACGCGCGCCGAATAGAGAGTAGATGATGACACAAGCGGGAGAGTTGTGTGGGATTTTTGCGCCAAGCAAAACAGCAGATTTCTCGCTTCGCAGAATTCTCCCGAAGTGGCGACTCTTACGGTTCAGCAAACCTGTAAAAGGAAAGGGCGGCGTCGCCTTGTTTGAGGGTGCGAAACCGTTGGAGACATCCGATCGCCGCTGGGAGTGAGAATGTTTTGCGGTGTTCTGCGATGAGGATAGAAGAGTCGTTGAGTAGGGGAGACCTTTCCAGCCTATGCAGGACGGAATGATAGTCGCGTTCGTTGGCGTAGGGTGGATCGAGAAAGATAATGTCGAAAGATGCCGCGCGTTCAGATTCTAATTTGGCGATAGCGGCGAGGGCGTCGGCGGGAATTAGCCGCCCGCCTTTGCTGATTTCGAGCAGCGCGAGATTTTCGGTAATAAGGTGTGCGGCAGCGCGGTGATTTTCAACTAAGACCACTTGTGATGCGCCGCGGCTGATCGCTTCGATGCCGACCGCGCCAGTTCCAGCAAACAAATCAAGAAAGCGTGCGCCTTCGACGCGTGGGCCAAGAATATTGAAGAGAGTTTCGCGAAGCATGTCGCTGGTGGGGCGAATGCGGAGTTTTTTGAGCGGCTTCAACTGGCGCGAGCGGAATGTGCCGGCGATGATGCGCATGGTCAGCCGATCCTTGTCATCCGATTCGTGCCAGGTGATAGCGACGCTGCCACGTAGAGGGCAGTGCGCGAAGCATTTGCTTTAATTCGTCTTTGCGTTCCGCGTCTTCGGCGAGCGAGAACGCTTCTTTGCGCGCGGTTTCCAGAAACTCCTTGTCGCGTAGTGGATTTGCCACGTGAAATCCCATTTCACCGGACTGACGCGTGCCGAAAAACTCGCCTGGGCCGCGGATTTGCAGGTCGGCTTCGGCGATTTCGAATCCGTTGTTGGTGCGGGCCATGGTTTCGAGGCGCGCTCGGGCTTCGTCAGTCATTCGGCCGGGAGCGATGAGCACGCAATGCGATTTGTGGGCGCCGCGGCCAATGCGTCCGCGCAGCTGGTGCAATTGTGAGAGCCCGAAGCGCTCGGCGTGTTCGATGACCATGACGGTCGCGTTGGGAACGTCCACGCCGACTTCGATGACGGTGGTCGCGACGAGAATTTGTGTTTCGTTGTTGCGAAACGCCTGCATGACCGCGTCTTTTTCTTCGCTGGAGAGGCGGCCGTGGAGAAGTCCGAGCTTCAGTTTCGGAAACACTTCTTTCGATAGGCGCTCGTACTCTTCCATCGCGGCTTTGAGTTCGAGCTTCGATTCTTCGATTACCGGATAGACGATGTAGCCCTGACGGCCGGCTCCGATTTCGCGGCCCAGCGATTCCCACACACCGGCGAGATGCGACTCGGTGGTCATATGAGTTTCGATGGGAGTGCGACCGGGCGGAAGCTCGTCAATGATGGAAACATCGAGATCACCGTAAAGAGTAAGCGAGAGCGTGCGCGGAATCGGCGTGGCGGTAAGGACGAGAACGTGCGGCGCGTGGCCATGCGTAGCGGCTTTGTCCATGAGCTTTTTGCGCTGCAGAACACCAAAGCGGTGCTGTTCGTCAATCGCCACGAAGCCGAGGCGTGAGAACAGGACGTCATCTTCGATCAATGCATGAGTGCCGACAACAAGTTGCGCTTCGCCGCTGGCAATGCGCTGGCGCGCGGCGGACTTTTCGGAAGGCTTTAGTCCGCTGATGAGGAGTTCGACTTTGTAGCCGGCTTTTTCGAGGATGCGGCGTGCGGAGAGAAAATGTTGTACGGCGAGAATTTCCGTGGGCGCCATCAGTGCGGACTGACAGGCATTTTCGATGGCGATGACAGCGGCCTGCAAGGCAACGATGGTTTTGCCGCTGCCGACGTCGCCTTGCAACAGGCGGTTCATGGGAACCAGCTTTTCCAAGTCGGAGGCAATTTCGGCAAGGACACGCTTTTGCGCCGCCGTGGGCTTGAACGGAAGAATGCGCTTGAGGGCTTCGCGGACGCGGTCTTCGCGCACGTGGAAGGCGATGGCGTTTTCTTTGCGCTGCAGCTTGCGATTGAGCGCCATGCTTAGCTGATAGAAGAAGAATTCTTCAAAGATGAGGCGCTGCTGCGCCGGAGAGCGGAACTGGTTGAGAGCGTCGAGCGAGGAATCGGGCGGAGGAAAGTGTGTTTGGATCACGGCATCGCGACGCATCGGAAAATTCATGCGCGTTCGAATCGAGGACGGCAGGAGATCAGGAAGATTAGGATCTACGTGCTGGAGTGCCCCATAAGTGGCGCGGCGAATGGCGCGCGTACCGAAAGTTCCGACCGCTTCGTAAATGGGGACGATGCGGCCCACTTCCGTGGAGTCGGCGGCTTGGCCGTCGGCGTCGTCGCTGAGCAGTTCGAATTGCGGATTGACCATTTCCATGCGGGCAGGGCGAAGACGATCCACTTCGACTTTGCCGTGCAGCACCATCAACTGGCCGGACTTGAGGCGGCCTTCGAGGTAGCCGCCGTGAAAAAATTTGCAGGCGAGCGACAAACCGGTTTCATCTTTGACGAGCAGGTGATAGATCGCGTCGCCCCGTCGCATGCCTCGGACGGCGGAGCCGCTGGCTACTCGCACTCGCAACGTGTAGACGTTGCCCGGGCGGACGTCTTTGATTTGCGAAAAGTGGATGCGGTCTTCGTAGCGGAACGGCAGGTAGCCGAGAAGGTCTTCGAGTGTGTGGATGCCGCGCTTGGCGAGGAGCTCGGCGCGCTGCGGGCCAACTCCCTTGAGCATGCGCACCTCGGTTTGCAGACCTTCGGACATATCCGTTTTATATCATCAGTGCGGAGAAAGGCCGAAATGGCGGCTAAAAGACGAATGGTACGCAGGTTACTTGCGCGATTTGGCGGGCGTATGAAAGAGTGGTGTGCGTTTGCGACGCCGGGTTTCGATTGAGTAGTTGATGCGCAAAGCGGAGGCGCAGTGGATAAAGTCCAGCTGAGCGGTTCAGAAAAGCGCGCGCTGATTTTGTGGGTGCTGGCGGGCATCGTGGGGCTGTGGTACGCGCAACGGCATTTCTTCGAGGCATTTCCAGAAGCTTCGGTCAATTTTAAGGTGACTCGTCCGGAGGCGCTGGATCGCGCTCGTAATTTTGTGGAATCGCTGGGGAACAGCACAGCGGGTTACCGCTCCGTGATTGTGTTTGGCGTGAACGACAACGCTAAAACGTATCTGGAACGCGAAGTCGGGCTGAAAGAAGCAAACCGGCTGATGGAATCGGAAGTGAACGTGTGGAATTGGAATGTTCGCTTTTTCAGGCCTGAACAGGAGGAAGAATTTCAGGTCGGCGTCAGCCCCGAAGGAAGTATCACGGGGTATTTGCACAAAGTTCCCGAAGCTCAAGCGGGAGCGGAGCCGCCGCGCGAAGCCGCGCAACAGGCCGCGCAGAATTTTCTCACGGCGAAGCTCGGGAAAGCGGCGGCTGATTGGGATTTTTTGCCCGAGCAAGCGAACTCAGCGAAGAAACCAAACCGGCTGGATTGGTCATTCACGTGGGAGAAGCACGGCTTCAAGGCGAAAGACGCGCCGGAACGACTGACCATCGGGCTGAACGGAGCGCAGGTTGGCTCGGCGCACGAAGCGCTAAAAGTTCCCGAGCAGTGGGAGCGAGATTACCGGCACCTGCGTTCGACGAATGAGTTTTACAACACGGTCGCAATTATTCCGTACTTGCTACTGTTGGGCGGCGTGCTGTGGTTCGGGATTCAGCTGACTCGGCGCGGCGAGACGAGCTGGAAGTTGGCCCTGCAGCTCGGCGTCGTCGTGGCGATTTTGCTGACGGCGATGCAGCTGAATCGCTGGCCGCTCGAAGTCTTCGGCTATGACACCGATTCGCCGTTTGGCAGTTTTGCGATTCAGCAAATTCTGGGAGCGCTAGCATTCGGTGTGGTTTCGGCTCTGACCGTGACGTTAGTTCTTCCGGGCGGCGAGCCATTCTATCGCGAAGCGATGCCGCATTTCCTGCGCTTGAAAAAAGCGCTGACGTTGCGCGGGCTGCGAAGCAAAGAATTTTTTTCATCAGTGATTGTCGGCTTGTCGCTAGCCGGCGCACACATGGGATTCCTGGTGGCGTTCTATCTGATCGCGAACCATTTTGGAGCGTGGTCGCCACAGGAAGTGAACTACGAAGATTCGGTGAGCACGTTGATTCCGTGGGTCGGGGGAATCGCCATCGGTTTGCTGGCTGCGACCAGCGAAGAATTTCTGTTCAGGCTGTTCGCCATTCCCTTCTTGCAGAAAGTCACAAAGTCGCGCGTGCTGGCCGTCATATTGCCGGCATTCTCTTGGGGATTTCTGCATACGGCCTATCCGAATGAGCCGCCTTACATTCGGGGATTGGAAGTTGGACTGATCGGAATCGTGGCGGGCGTAGTGATGCTGCGCTGGGGCATCCTGGCGACGCTAGTCTGGCATTACACGGTGGACGCAGCTCTGGTCGGATTGCTGCTGATTCGTTCCACAAGTTTGTATTTCAGGATTTCCGGCTTGGTAATTGGCCTGGCGATTCTAATTCCGTTCAGCTATGCGGTTTTCAGAAGAGTCAAAAATGGTTCCTTCGAGGACGATGCGGGTTTGCGGAACGACGCCGTTGATCCCGAAGATGCAGTTGTCACTGAAAAAGCCGAAAGGCCGCGTGAACTGAGCAAGGCTCCGACGGGGCCGCTGTCAAAGGGTGTGTTGGCGTTCCTGGCGGTTTGCCTGGTGCTCGGCGGATTCGCAGCGTTCAAAATCCGTCCGCTGCAACTCGGCGACTACTTGAAGCTGTCCATCAATGCAAAAGAAGCGTCGGCACGCGCGAATGAGATTCTGCAGCGGCGTGGCGTCGATCCGAAGAGCTACAAATCCGTTACGACTTTCGTGGATGTGACGGACCCGACCGCGAGCGAATACTTGCGGCAGAAGCTGGGCGTGAAGGCGCTCAACGATATCTATGCGAAGCAAGTGCCTGGAGCGTTGTGGGCCACGCGCTTTTTCCGCGACGGCCAAGCCGAAGAGTACTCCTTTATCTTAAAGCCGGACGGCGAGCTGCACAGCGTGCATCATGATCTGGCCGAAGCCACAAAGGGCGCGCAGCTTTCCAAGGAAGAGGCGATCGCGAAGGCCACTGTATATTTGCAAGACGCAAAAAAGATCGATATGTCGCAATGGACGCTGGTGGATTCGGGCTCTGAGAAAAGGCCGAACCGCATGGACCACACGCTGATCTGGCAAGCAAAGCAGCCACTCGACTCGGATAGCGCGGCCAGTGACGCCGATCCTGCCAAACATGCATTCAGCAGAATTCAAGTGCTTGTAGCCGGCGATGAGCCGACTGGCTATCGCACGTTCATCAAGATTCCCGACGAATGGAGGCGCAAGCAGGAATCGCAATCCATCTGGCGAACGCTGCACTTGGTATTTGTTACGTGCTTGCTTCTCGGCGTGGGAATCGCGGCTCTGGTTTTCTTCTTACGCGAAATCAGATCCGACTTGATGAAACAGGTACCTTGGCGGCGTTTTACGGGATGGGGGCTGTTTGCACTTGCCGCGTATGTTGCAATTGGTGCATTCGGTGATCGGATCCCGATGTTCCTCAGTCAATACAAAACGGCAATCCCGCTGAAGTTCATGTACGGAGGGCTGGCCATCGGGTTCACCATCGGCGCATTTTTCTACCTCGGGCTTATGGTGATTCTTTTTGCGATGGGATGGTTTTTCCTCAAACAGGCCTATGGCGAGGTGGATTGGCCTGGTTGGCGCGGCATGCGGAGCGACTACTACCGCGACGCGTTGTTGATCGGAGTGGGAGGCACCGCAGCGCTAATCGCCGTAAGCCGTGCCACGGAATTTGTTCTCCGCCGATGGCCCACGCCGCATCGTTCTTTTCCCGCGGGATTCGGGCTGGACTTCGATTCGTATATGCCTGGAATTTCGATTTCGGCTACAGCTGCTCTGCATGGACTACTTCTCGCCGCTGCTATCGCCGCGGTTGGGGGCTTTGTTCTTGCGCATTGTAAGTCGCCGCTGCTGCGCGCGCTCCTATTCGTGGCTGCGTCGATCGCGTTGGTCAACAGCTGGGGAAGCCCCGCGGACTTCTTGAAGCAATGGCTTGCTCAACTGATTTTTCTTGCTGTTGTAGTGTTCGGAATCGCACGCGTCGTGCGCATGAACCTACTCGGCTATTTTCTGGTACTGGCGATCCCTTCACTCATTCTCGGTGCGCAGGAATTGCTGTCGCAGCCGAACGGGTTTTATCGGCAGCAAGGGTACCTCGTCCTCGCGGCGCTCCTCGCACTTCTATCCTGGCCACTGACGGGTTGGCTTACCGGTGCAAAGCTGCCGCCTCCGGCTAGCCGGGACCATGCCAGCACAGGCGATGCAGCAACCGCCTACTAATCGCCAATCGGTCAAAAACCACCGTAGGAAACAAATGGCTTGCCCCGTTCGTTGTATGAGATAAGTGAAGTGGCTGCTTACGTGAACGATGGTGGTGCGTCCAAAATGGATGACACCGCGGCGCTGCGCGTCAAGCTGACCCGCGTTGATCCGGCTAATCCGCCAGGAATCAATGCACAGCGCGATCGTTCGCGAAGAGAAAGCGAATATGCCACTTCCCCAATGGGCTTTGGCTTTGGCCGATAGCGCAGGCAAGTCCGGCGAACATCAAGCCGTACTTGCGACGGTGATCTCATTGCCGGAACTGGACGAACGTGCCCTCGTTGTCGAGGCTCAGGCCGGAAACCGCGCCGCCTTTGAGGAACTTGTCCGCCGCCACGACCGCGATGTCCTGCGCCTGGCGCTAAACCTGATGAAGCGTCCCGAGGACGCCCGCGATGTTTATCAGGAAGCCTTCCTGAAAGTCTACCGCAACCTACACCGCTTCCGCTTTGAATGCAGTTTCTATACCTGGCTCTATCGCATCGTGACCAATGTTTGCTTGGATCACTTGCGCCGGCGGCAGGCCCGTCCCGAGGATCAAGCTCCTGAAGTTCTCGTGAATCGCAACGAAGAAGGCACGCGCGACTTCTTTGAAGTGCAGCGCGAACACCGGCCGACGCTCGATCCGGAGCGCAGCCTGATCGGCAAAGAGATTCGTTCGCGGCTGGCGAAGGCGATGGACAGGCTCTCGCCACGCGAGCGTGTGGTTTTTGAGATGAAGCACTACCAGGGATTGAAGCTGCGCGCGATCGGCGACGCCCTAGGCACAACCGAAGAGACCGTGAAGAATTCACTGTTCCGCGCCACGCGCAAGCTGCGGCAAGAACTGGGAGAGCTTCGATGAGCGCGCTCGGATTCAACCGCGGACGCAGAATGAATTGCGATGAGGTCGCTCCGCTGCTGGTCTTTCTGGCGTGTGACGAAGTGACCTCTGACGAGCGCGCCGGAATCCAAAGCCATATCGCGGAATGCGCCGAGTGCAGAGAGCAGCTGTCCGAAGTCGGCGAATTTCACGAAAACCTGACAGGAGTGCCGCAAGCTGCGGATGAATTAGATCGGACTGGCACATTGCTCGCTCAGTGTCGTAGCGAGCTATCCGAATCGCTGGATGAGATCTCAGCGCCGCCAGTGGAACAAGAGTCCTGGCGGCCTTTTGGTTTCATTCGTCGTTGGATGGCATTGCGTCCGGGCTGGAGCGCGGCAGGTTTGCTGGCTGCGGGTGCGCTGCTGGGCGTTCAGCTTTTGCAGTGGTTGCCGGCCGGCGATACGGGAATCAAAGGCACGCAAGTGAGCGTTTCTGCCGCGCCTAAGCTCACCGACGATCAGCTCGCGAAGATGGCGGTATCGGAAATCAATTTCGCGCCAAATTCTGATGGCGTGCCGGGAACATTTCAAGTGCAACTGCGCGCGGAGCAGCCCGTGGTGCTCTCCGGCAATCTGGACGATTCGGATATGCGGCGCGTGCTGACGTATGTGGTGAGGAATAGCGACCGGTTTGATCCGGGCGTTCGGCTAGATTGCCTGGACGCCCTGCGAGCAAAGATCAGCGATTCGGAGATACGCGATGCTTTGTTGGAAGCGGCGCGGCGCGACAAGAATCCAGCGGTTCGGATGAAGGCGCTGGAATCATTGCGCGAGGTAGCTTCGGAAGAGGCTGTGCGCGACGCCGTGCTGGAATCGTTGGAAGAAGATGCGAATCCGGGCGTGCGCGTGGAAGCGATAAATTTGCTGGTGCGTTCGCTGGAGATGGAAACCAGTATGTTGCCGGCGCCAGATGCAGATTCAGATGAACCAATGGTGGGCCGTAGCGCGCCGGCAGTGGTGGCCAGCTCGGATCCATCCGTCCAACGTGTGGTGCATGCGCTCGAACAGTTGCGGCGCAACGATCCGAATCATTACGTAAGGCTCCGGAGTGCGGCGGCGCTTCGCCAGATCGGCCCGGCCGAGGTTCAGTAAGAAGCTTCAGGAGCAAGTTTCCGAAGTCAGAAAGAGGTACGCAGGAGAACGTGAACGACGTTCGCGAACCGTTCTGCTTGCAGCGTTTCGCCTGAATGCATTTTGATTGGACATTGATGACCGAAAGCTACTCCATTCTTCGGAATGCACGGCGCCATCTGGCTGCTGCGATTCTTTTGGCCGCAGTTCCCGCATTGGCCATGTCCGCAAGCGAACCCGGAGTGCATGTCATTGTGGTGCCGGAACGGATTGTCGAGCCCGGCGGCCCGCACGTCGCGCGCGATTTCAACGGAACTTTGTCGACAGACGAAAATCTTACGTTGAAGCTCAATACCGATTTGGGCTCCGTACGGATTTTGCCTCTGAAACCGGGCGCAACGCCTGAGGTGCGCTTTTCGGTGCATGTTGAAACGGACGCCCGCGGCGCGGCTGCTGCGCAGCTGCTCGACCGCTATTCCCTTAGCGCGAAAAACACGGCGAGCGGCGCGGAAATCGCCGGCAATCTTCCGCAGCTCTCCAAGGGAAACGGCGCGCAGTTCTGGGTGCACTTTGAAATCGCTGTGCCAGCGACTTACAACCTGGATGTAACGACCGGTGCCGGCGACATTCAAACGTTTGACGTGGGCGGAACGGCTAGCCTGGTCACCGAGGGCGGCAACATTGTTGGCGGTAGGATCGGCACGAATTTTGTTCGCGGTCAGAGACGAACTTCCGCGACGCGGCTAGTTGGCAACCTGCAGACACAGGGCGGCCACATCCAAGTGGATGACGTTGCGGGTGATCTGACGGCATTCACAGCGGGCGGCCACATCAACACCGGCCGAATTTTTGGAGAAGCGAATCTCCAGTCGGGCGGCGGGCACATTCGTTCGGCAGAGATTGATGGCCGGGCGGAGCTCGCTACCGAAGGCGGCAACATCACTGTCGGCAAGGCTTCCAAAGTGGTGACCGTAAAAACCGGGGGCGGCCAGATTGATTTCGGCGAAGTACACGGTTCGGTGCGAGCGCAAACCGGGGGCGGCGGCATTCGCGTGATGTACGTGGCGGGGCCGATGGATGTCGAATCGAGCGGTGGGAGCATCTGCCTGACGCGGGTGTCGGGCTCAGTGAAAGCAGCGACCGACTCTGGCACCATTACCGCTTGGATCAATCCTGACAATGCGAAGAAAGACGACGAGATGGTAAGCCTTCCGGGAGCTTCGCAACTGACTTCTGGCGATGGCGACATTGTGGTCTTCCTGCCGAGGAAGCTCGCGGCCAACCTGGAATTGATCGTGGAAAACGGCGGCGCGCGCCGCATCGAAGCAGATCCGGCGCTGGCTTTGCAGGTGGCCAAGATTTCTTCGAGCTCGGGCGCAGTGAAGGCATGGACTTCGCTGAACGGTGGCGGAGCAGTGCTGCGGCTGAAAACCACCGGTGGCCGAATCAAGCTGCAATACGCGGACTCGGAAATGGCCCTATGGGAATCCATGTGGCGCGATCAATCGGCGCGCATGGAGCGTGAACTCGCGCGAGTCGCTATGCCGGCACCCGTCGCGTTTGCGCGGCCGGGAGAAACACCTGCGCCGTCTGTCTGGGTTGCTCCGCAGATGCGCATTGCGCCTGTAACTCCGGCCGCCAATCCGCGGCCGGTGGCTTCACCTGAGCCAGGTGACGTATGGAATGGAAGCTGGGTGGAACGCATGGAAGTGCGCTTGATCGGCGGTGTGCGCATGGACAGCGACGAGTTCTGGGCGCGGGTTACTCGGCATCCGGAGCCGGCTTATCCGGAAGTGGCGCGCAAAGCCGGCATCGAAGGGATGGTTCGGCTGCAGGTTCGTTTGACGCAGGACGGAAAAATCGAAGTGATGAAGTTGCTGGAAGGCGACACGGTGCTCGCTGATGCTGCGATGGGAGCAGTCAAGCAGTGGCGCGGCAAGCCGATGTGGATGGATAACAAACCAGTGGATGTGATCTCGACGGTCACGTTCAAGTTCAAGCTGCGCGACTAGCAACTCGACTGGCAGTTTGAACGGGAGAATTTGAACGGGCGAACGGATAGAGTCGCTGGTTCAATCGGGGCTAAGGTCGGAACGTTCTTCGGGAGAGGGGTAAACTTCGCGACGAACGGAAGCGATTCGGGTGCGAAGTCCTCGGAAGGGGTTGTGATGAAACTGCGCAAGCTGCTGATTCCCGCGGTGGTGTTTTCGTTTGCGTTGGCGATTGCGGCGGTGCCGGGATTCGCCATCAGCAAAGAGTTCAATCAGTCGTACACGCTGCAACCCGGTGGCACGTTTGAATTGCAGAATGTAAATGGCACCGTGGAGGTGCAGGGCTGGGACAAAGACGTTGTAGAAGTACGCGCGGTCAAGACGGCAAAAGTGCGCGAAGCGGACCTCGAGCGGGTAACGATTGACGTTCAGGCCAGTCCCGCTGGTGTCGCCATCATGACCCGGTATCCTCAGAACGAAGGTGTGGAGGTTGCGGTCGAGTACACCATTCACGTGCCACATGGCGCGAAAGTCGAACACCTGGGAACCGTAAACGGTACACTGCGCGTAGCCGGCGTTAGTGAAGTCGACGAATTACGGACGGTAAACGGCAACATCGAAGTGTACGAAGCCGACAGCGAAGTTCACGCGCACACGACGAACGGGAATGTACACCTGGAACTGTCGCACGTGCACGGGGTGACCGGAACCGTAGCGGAGACGACCAACGGATCGGTGGTCCTGGCCGTCCCTGCAAACGCCCAAGCCGATCTGGAAGCGCGCTGCTTAAACGGGAATTTTCAATCCGAACTGCCCTTCGCGATGGAAGGCTCGCTGAAGCCGCGCGAGATCCATGGGAAATTGGGCCGGGGCGGGTCGCCAATCAAACTGCACACTATCAATGGCGGAATCCGCGTGGTGGCGCTCCGTACGACGGTTTGACAACACTTTTAAACCGAGTACGTCTAAGTCTGCACAAGCTGCAGAAGGAGGATGCCAGATGAATAAAAAGAATTTGTTACTGACCACAGGAATTGCGGCTCTTGCGATGGCATTGATCGCTTTGCCGAGCCATTCAGCCCCGCAAGAACCGCAAGCTCCCCCCACACCTGAAGTGGGTACAAACGAGATGCCGGAGGCGGAGTTGGCACCGGGACCTGGGCTGGACCGCGAATTCAGGATGTTTACCTCCTTTGACGACGACAGCGGAAGCTGGCTGGGCGTAG
>Ga0268266_10001288_pt1 | contig 30547 bp, 26 predicted proteins | sample KBSS13metaG_FD_190356 | JGI IMG/M metagenome (GOLD analysis project Ga0268266, IMG submission 190356) | Switchgrass rhizosphere microbial communities from Kellogg Biological Station, Michigan, USA - KBS S1-3 metaG (SPAdes) (version 2) | ecosystem: Host-associated > Plants > Roots > Rhizosphere... | reverse complement strand
GACGCTCTTCCGATCTGATGGTGACGCTGATCGGGCTGCAAGCCGGGACCATGCTGGGCGGATCGGTGGTGGTCGAAAGCGTATTCTCGCTGCCCGGCCTCGGACGGCTCGCCTATGAATCGGTGGTGCAGCGCGATCTCAATACGCTGCTCGGCATCGTGTTCGTCTCGGCGTTACTTGTGATCACGGTCAACTTCGCCGTCGACCTCATCTATGCGCGGCTCGATCCGCGCATTACGGCGGATTGAAGCGATGGACGCGGTCAAGCGCTATTTCCGAAGTCCCGCCGCCGTCGCCGGCCTGATCCTGCTGCTCATCGTCATCGCGATGGCGATCTCGGCCGGCTGGCTCTATCCGCGCGATCCGCTGGCGCTGGCCGGCCGCCCGCTAGTCTGGCCGTTCTCCAATCCGCGCTTCCTGCTCGGCACCGATAATTCGGGGCGCGACATCGCCGCACAGATTTTCTACGGCGCGCGGATATCGCTGCTGATCGGCGGCGTCGCCACCGTGATCGCGATCCTGATCGGCATCCTCGTCGGCGCCTTTGCAGGCTATTATGGCGGCTGGGTCGACAATGTCCTGATGCGGATCACCGAGGCGTTCCAGACGCTGCCGAACTTCGTGCTGCTGCTGGTGCTGGTTGCCGTGTTCGGCTCGACGCTCACCACCGTCACCATTGCGGTCGGCGTGGTGTCATGGCCTGCGCCGGCGCGGCTGACCCGCGCCGAGTTCCTGTCCTTGCGCAACCGCGAATTCGTCCAGGCCGGGCGGACGCTGGGCATGAAGAACATCCAGCTCATCTTTGGCGAGATCCTGCCCAATGCGCTGCCGCCGGTCATCGTCTATGCCAGCGTGGTGATGGCGGTCGCGATCCTGCTGGAGAGCGCGCTGGCCTTCCTGCGGCTGTCCGACCCCAACGTGGCGTCATGGGGCAACCTGATCGGGCTCGGCCGCGACGTGCTGCGGGTGCAATGGTACGTCTCGGCGATCCCCGGGATCGCGATTCTGGTGACCGTGCTCGCGGTATCGCTGGTTGGCCAGGGTCTCAATGATGCGCTCAATCCGAGGCTGAAGAGCCGATGAGCGCGCCCGAAACCATCCTCTCGCTAGATCGTCTGAGCGTCCGCCTGCCCGGCGGCGCGGACCGAGCGCATGCGTTGTCCGATGTCTCGCTCGAAATCGCCTCCAACGAAATCCTGTGCGTGGTCGGCGAATCCGGTTCCGGCAAGTCGATGATGGCCAACGCGATCATGCGGTTGCTGCCCAACGAGGTCACGATCGACGACGGCCGGATCATGTTCGAGGGCCGCGATCTCTGTGCGGCGTCGGTTGCCGACATGCACGAGGTGCGCGGCGCCGGCATCGCGATGATTTTTCAGGAACCGATGACGGCGCTCAACCCGCTGCGCACCATCGGCGACCAGATCGCCGAGATGTTTTCGATCCATACGGACCTATCGAGCGCCGAGATCAACGCGCGGGTGCTGGCGCTGCTGACGGATGTGCGGATTCCCGACCCGAAGGTGGCGGCAAAGGCCTATCCACATGAGCTGTCGGGCGGGCAGCGTCAGCGCGCCATGATCGCGATGGCGCTGGCGCTCGATCCAAAGCTCCTGATCGCCGACGAGCCGACCACCGCGCTTGACGTCACCACCCAGGCGCAGATCCTGAAACTGATCCGCGACCTGCAGCAGCGCCGCCGGACCGCGGTCATGTTTATCACCCATGATTTCGGCGTGGTGGCCGAGATTGCGGACCGCGTGGTGGTGATGCAGCACGGCGTCATCGTCGAACAGGGCACGGCCGGCGATGTGCTGAACAACCCGCTGCATGCCTACACAAAACAGCTTATCGCCGCCGTCCCGCCACTGAAGGCACCGCCGCCCCGTGTGCTGGCCGCCGATAATATCCTTGAAATCACGGATGTCTCGAAAACCTATCGTACCGGCGGCTTCCTCGGACGCGGCACGCGGGTGACGCCGGCCGTGAAGAACGTCTCGCTCAACCTACCGCGCGGCGCGACACTCGGTATCGTCGGCGAATCCGGTTCCGGCAAATCGACGCTGGCGCGCTGCATCGTGCGGCTGATCGATCCGGACGCCGGGGCGATCGTGCTCGAGGGACGTGACTGGGCAAAGCTGTCGCGTGAAAGCGTTCGCCGCGAGACGCGGCATATCCAGATGGTATTTCAGGACCCGTTCGCCTCCCTCAATCCGCGGCGCAAGGCGGCCGAGCTGGTCGCGCAGGGGCCGATCGTGCATGGCACGCCACGGACGCAGGCGATCGCGGATGCAAAGGAGCTGTTTTCGCTGGTCGGCCTCGATCCTTCCTCCGCCGACCGCTACCCGCACGAATTCTCCGGCGGCCAGCGCCAGCGCATCGGCCTCGCCCGCGCGCTGGCGCTGAAACCCGATGTGCTGGTCGCGGACGAGCCGGTGTCGGCGCTCGACGTCTCCGTGCAGGCGCAGGTGCTGAAGCTGCTCGCCGAATTGCGGGCACGGCTCGGGCTTTCCATCGTGTTCATCACGCATGATCTGCGGGTCGCCGCGCAAATCTGCGATCTCGTTGCCGTGATGAAGAATGGTGAAGTGGTGGAGCACGGCCGTGCAGCCGACGTATTCGGTAATCCGCAGCATCCCTATACGCAGGAGCTGCTGGACTCGATCCCTGGCGGGGAATTCGCGCGAGAGCACGATACGGCAGCGGTGTAGCCGTTACTCCCTCTCCCCGCGAAGAGCGGGGAGAGGGAGATGGCACTGTCCCTGCCGTATCAGCGGCGCGAGGCGAGGAAGTACTCCGCCCATCGCAGCAATTCGAAGCGGTCGCCCTTGACCGGCTCCTGCGCATCGCGTTGCCGGTAGAGCACCAGCATCCAGGGTGCGATCTTGCGCAACAGGCCATGCGCCACGTACGTCTTGGGCTCCGTGAACGGCAGCGCCAGTTCGCCTTCCGGAGCACCCTGGACAGCCTTCGCCAGTTCGCGGCCGAGCGGCATCGTCAGCGCGACGGCGCGACCGTTGCAGCCGGTCCAGCCATAGGCGTTAGGCCCGAGCTTGTGAATCCGCGGCAGAAAGTCCGCCGTCATCCCGACATAGCCGTTCCAGACGTAATCGAACGAGACTTCGCCGATCTGCGGCCACAGTCGCTGCAGACGCTCCGTCACCCGCGCCTTGATACGCTCAACCTTGTTGCCGGGGGCGAGCACCGCGCCACCGGTGACGAGGCGGTTGCGGGCGTCGTAGCGCGCGAAATAGAGCTCGCCATGGGTATCCGACATCGCCTGCCGACCCGGAATGATGGTCTTGCGGACATTGTCGGACAGCGGCTGCGTCGACATCTGCCAGGACAGCACGGGCATCACCTCATGCGCGATCTTAGGCACCAGCGATTTCGAGAACTCGCCGCTATAGGCATTGGTCGCCATGACCAGCGCGCGGCCGGAGATCTCGCCCTTTGCGGTCTTCACCACCCAGCGGTCGCCACGGCGTTCAAAGCTCTCCGCCGGCGAGCGCGCGTAGATGCGCGCGCCGAGATCGAGCACGGTGCGCGCAAGGCCGCGCGCCAGTGCCAGCGGATTGATATGGCCGCCGGTCCTGTTCCAGAATCCGCCGTACCATGCGTCTGAACCGAGCATGTCGCGCATTTGCTCGCGCGACAGCAACTCAACCGGTGCGCCGAATTTCGACCATTGCTGCACGCGCCGTTCGGCGATTTTGATGCGCCCGGGCGAATGCACAGGTTGCACCCAGCCCTCCTGCTCCCCTTCGGCGTTGATCTTGTAGCGGCGCGTCAGGTCGAACAGATAGGAAGCACTGTCGCGCAGCATGCCGACAAAACGTTCTCCCGCCTCGCCATGCCTTGCGACGATGTCCTCCGGATCGGGCCGCGACAACGTCGGGATCACCTGGCCGTTGTTGCGCCCGGAGGCGCCCCAACCCGGCTCCGCGGCCTCGACGATCGCGACATCGACGCCGGCTTCTCGCAGATGCAACGCAGTGGAAAGCCCGGTAAAGCCACCGCCGATCACGATCACGTCTGCCTGCTGCGTGCCGGTCAATTCGGGCAATTCCGGCCCCGAAGGCGTCACGGCTGCCCATAGTGAACCGGGCCAGCGGACGTTACTCGTATTCATCGGCATCCTTCCTTGCAGGCAACTGATCGTTCTGCTTAGTTTAGCGCCCTAATCAGCTCCAGGGAAACAAGAGAGTGGCACTCAAAAACGTCATCGGAATCGATCACGCCGTGGTCATGGTGAAGGATCTCGACAAGGCCGCCGCCAACTACAAGCGGCTTGGTTTCACCGTGTCGCCGCGAGGCACTCACAGCGCACATATGGGATCGGGCAACTACACCATCATGTTCGACCCTGACTATATGGAATTGCTCGGCGTGCTGACGCCGACAGAACATAATGCTCCGGCGCGGGCCAATCTTGAAAAGAATGGCGAAGGCATTGAGCGCATCGCGTTCACGGCGGTGGATTCGGCCGAAGGCGCGGAAGAAATTCGCGCGCGCGGCTATCCGCCGGTCGGCCCCACCGATTTCGAGCGGCCGGTGACGATGCCCAATGGCACGGTGTCCGCCGCAAAATTCCGCACCTTCCAGTGGCCGACGGCGGAAGCGCCGGGCGGCGTGCGCATCTTTGCCTGTCAGCACAAAACGCGCGAGACGGTGTGGATTCCCGAACTGATGAAGCACGCCAACGGGGCGAAGCGGCTGAAGCAGGTGCTGATGGTCGCGCCCGAACCCGCCAAGGAGGCCGCGCATCTCTCGAAGATGATCGACCGCGAGACGCGCAACGAGGCGGACGGCGCGGTCGCGGTGCCCTCAGGCGGAGACCGCGCCGACTTCGTGTTCCTGACGAAAGATCAACTCGGCAAGCGCTATCCCGGCGTATCGCTGGCCGGCCTGCCCGAGAGCGGCGGCGCGGGACTCGTGATCGTGGCCGATGTCGCTGCGGCGGGGAAGGCGCTGGGTGCTACCGGCGTCAAGAGCGCCGGCGGCGTTGTCGTGCCACCGGCTGAGGGTAACGGCACGATGCTGGCGTTTGTGAAGGGGTAGCTCGGATTGTGCTGCTCTATCCCCTCATCCTGAGGAGCGCGGAACGCGCGTCTCGAAGGGTGCAGGCCCCGTCTGTGGCCTCATGGTTCTCCCGGCGATGCGAAGCGTCGTCCGGAGACGGCGCATCCGCGCCTCCTCACCATGAGGATCGAGCTTACTCCGCCGGCGCTGCCGCGGGTAATTCCGCATGCGCGCTGTAGGCGACGCCCTCGCCACTCTTCGCCAGCGCATACAGCCCTGCGGCCATCACCGCATAAGCCAGCGCCACGCCGGGCGTGACACCGAGGCCACCGCCGATGCCGACGGCTTCGCCATGCATGAAGCCAAAATAGGTCATGACCGCACCGGCCACCGCAAACGCCGAAGCCTTCAGAAAATTGCGCTCGATCACGAATACGCCGATCGCGCCGAGCACAAGGCCGGCGAGGATCGAGCCGCCGCCCATCACTTCCAGCCCGTGATAGATCACGCCCTGCTGCGGCAGCGCCGCAATCGCGGCGGTCTTCACCGCGTCGACCTTGTCGGCGGCGAGACCGCCAACCGTCTGCGCCGCCGTCATGGTCGAGGCCAGCATGGTGTCGATCTGCAGCTTTGCCCACGCGGCGAGATGCGGTGTCAAGGCCAGGACGACCGCGGGCGCGTGCTTGACCGGCGTGGTCTGGAACGCCTGCGCGCCGATCAGCATGCCGATATAGAGCAGGATCGGCGAGATCGCGACCACCGGCACCAGCGCCAGCAGCACCGAGATGATGCCGAACCAAGACAGCAGCACCACCATCAGGCCGGTCGCCGCCGAATAGCCGATCCGTCCGCCCATCGCCTTCCAGCCGGGATGGCCGATATAAACCGCGTTGATGAAGGGATTGCCCATCAGGCAACCGATCAGGCTGACGACGCCGTCAGCCGTCAGCACCCGCGTGGTCGGATATTCGTCACCGGCCGCTTCCGCGCTTTCGACATTGTCCATGGCTTCGACGAGATCGTAGATGCCGAACGGGATTGCCGTGACAAGAATGATGCCGAGGAACTCGAATCCCGAGAACACATAGCCGACGGCCGGCAGCGGCACCGAGAAGCCGAAATTGGCAAAGGCATCCCCGACGCCCTTCAGGCACAACCCGCCGAGCCCGAAGCCGAACAGGTTCGATCCCCACGCGATGACCATGCCGACGGAAATAGCGACGAGGCCGGCCGGCATGCCCCGCCAGTATCTCACGCCGCCGAACCAGCTCACCAGGATAATGGCGAAGCAGACCAGCCCGATCTGCGGCGTCATGTACATTTCCAGCGCCGGCCGCATCGAGATGAAGGTGACGGAGACGCCGGCGAGCGTGCCGAGCAGCGCCGCCCGCGGCGTTATTTTTCGGATGTACGGCGCGATGAAACCGCCGATCATGAGGATGAAACTCTGGAAGAACACCCAGACGAGGCCGGCCGACCAGCCCTTGAGGGGATCGCCGGTCTTCAGCGTGATCGGCAGCATGATCACAAAGGTGACGATGAACATGTGCGGCACGCTGACACCTGACGGCAGCGCGCAGACGTCGCTGCGGCCGGTCCTCTGCGCCAGTTTGTAAGCGAGATAGGCGTAGTAGAACGTCGACAGGCACATCATCAGGCCGAGTGCCGGCAGGATGCGACCGAACACGATTGAATCCGGCATCTTCAGCACGAAGCGTAGCAGCCCGGTCAGCACCAGCATATTGACGAGAATGTTGGTGCCGAAACCGAACAGTGCGTTCCAGTCGCCCGGCGTCCACAAGGCCGGCTTGAAACTGGATGTGCCTGCAGTCCCCGTCGTGCCCGTGCTCATCGTAATCCCCCCGCCGCTGCTATCAGTGGAATCTCCGGTGAAAGCGCTTGCAGCACCGCAGCCGAGTTGGAGACCCAGCCGAAGATGCCGCCCTGGGCCTTGATCATCTTCAGGCCCATCTCGTGAAATTCGGGAAAGTAGGATGCGCAGCCATCCGCCAGCACCACGCAGCGATAGCCGCGGTCATTGGCCTCGCGCACCGTGGTGTTGACACAGACCTCGGTGGTGACGCCGCAGACCAGCAAGTTCTCGATGCCGTAGCGCTGTAGCACGTCACCGAGCTCGGTGGCGTAGAACGCGCCCTTGCCCGGCTTGTCGATCACGATCTCGCTGTCGAGCGGATACAATTCGGGAATGATGTCGTGGCCGGCTTCGCCGCGAATGAGAATACGCCCCATCGGACCGGGATCACCGATACGTAGGGACGGCGCGCCGCGTTCGATCTTGGCCTGCGGCGCATCCGACAGGTCCGGCAGATGGCCCTCGCGGGTGTGCACGACAAGCATGCCAGTTCGCCGCGCTGCGTCCAACACCGACGCAATTGGCTGCACTACCCGCGCAAGCTGGCTGACGTCGTTGCCGAGCGTCTCGCCAAATCCGCCTGGCTCCATGAAATCGCGCTGCATGTCGATGATGAGAAGCGCAGTCGCCGCCCAGTCGAGTTCGATCGGCCCCGGTTTTGCTGCAAGCCTTGCTGAGTTCGCCATGACGTACGCGCCCCGAACGAGAGAACTCTTCGGGAGAGATCAAGCAAGGCTCATGCCATTGTGTACAATGGCGTCAGGTGAACGGTCGGGATAAAATCGGTCGTGTTGTCAGTCCGTTACGCGTCGATGCGGATCGCAGCTCGCCTTCATGAAGCGCATCGCAAGCAAGCAATTGCTTAATGGCTGTGCATGCTGCGATTGCGTTTGCCATCATCCCTGGCCCGCCCTGCAAATCCCGACAGGAAACGAGACGGCCTAACCCCCGCCAAGCAACGGGGTGCCGAATGCCCGCCGCCAGACAGACAGAAAACGCGGAAACCAGGAGTGAGCGACCGCGCCCTGATAGGCCCAGGTGCGATACTTCTGACCCTGTTCGGACAGGAGCTCCTGATATCCGCCGTGCGTTTCGGTCGCGGTACGGATGTCTCTCAAAATATCCTGCGCGCAGGATCTGTATTTTTCGGTACCGGAAAACTCATCGTACTCCAGCATGCGGTCGGCGAACTCGACATTGAAGGTCGGCCAGCACGAACGCCCCTGGTAGGCGGGCGCGGCAATCTTGTGGATCATCTTGTTCAGCGGATTATCGGCGGATACCAGGAAGTGAGAGGTGCCGGGTATTCGAAATCGCGGTTCGGCGAGTATCAAATCCGTCGTCGCCGCGAACAATGCGCGTTCGCCCGCGTCGCTCAAATCCCAAAATCCGCGATGCACGTTGACGAAATCGAGCGCAATGGAAGAGACTGGTGACGCGCTGCCGGCGTGCAGGCTATGCCTGATGTAGCCAGGCTTGCCGAACAGCCGGAGCAGCTCCTTTTTGTATTGCGAGAGTTCTCGCGCGAGCACCGACTCCAGTTCGATCTGATCGATCACCCCGAGTTCTATCCCGCGCAGAAAAGTCGCGTAGACGCAGGCGTTGGTGACGAAGCGCCTGCGTTCGGCGCGGGTATCGGTGGCCGCGGAACGCGGCGCGGTGACGTCGCACAGCAAGGCCGTGATGCCGCCCTCGTCGAACGGCTGCAACGCTTCCGCGAGTTGGAATATCGCCCGCTTCAAATCGTCGCGATACTCGGCAAGCAACAAGCGCCCGGCGTGCGCGCCTTGCGCCATCGCCAAGTATGAAGATGTCCTTTGGTCGGCGCGCAGGATCTGTTCGAGGCCCGCGAGGATTCCCAACAATGTATCCGATGGCAGCGAAAAGTAATTGATCCCGATGTAGCGGTCGCCGCCAGCAGGAACGATCGTCGTGGTGACGACATTGGCGCGGACGGCCTCCAGCATCAGCCGGACGCTTTTCTCGAGCAGGCGAACCCTGCGGACGGCATCTTCGGAATCCAGGATGGTCTCGGGATCGAGCACATCGGGATAGAACCAGGCGAAGTCCCGCGGGTAATAGGCGGACGCGTGCGGCGCCCCCGTGACCAGAAAGGCTTCCGTCGGCGAAAAGGCCGCATTGATCGAGTGCGCGTACAGCTCATCGATCCCGCCGGACGAGCGATACTTTCTCAGGAAGCGATCACCGAGAAAGTTGACGGCCTGAATTCCGTTGGCGACACAGGAGGCAAACGACCCCTGATAGAACCGGTATTCGCGATGCGATGAAAATGAAATGTGACGATGCATGTGCTTGAGATCGAGTTCTGTGGGTACGCGTACCACGCGTTCGTACGCTTGACATCGTCGATTCGTCTTTCCGTCAGATGAATTGCAATGTCACCGGCTTGTCATAAATGGATGCGGCAGCGACAGAGCGAGCGCCGGACAGGCCTACGCTTCCGTTGGCCGGAAATTCTCGATCAACCGCAGCAGCACGCGCGCACCGGCATCGGCGTCGGCGGGTTCGACATGCTCGGCCGGGTTATGGCTGACGCCGCCGCGGCAGCGGACGAACAGCATCGCGACATCGGCGATATCGATCATCGCCATGCCGTCATGCCCTGCTCCGCTCGGCAGTTCGAATACGGGATAATGTTCGGCCGCAACGGCTTCGGCGACCTGCGCTGTCAGCCACGGTGCACAGGGCACGGTGCGGTTCTCGTGGGTAACGTCGATCTGCAGCGTCAGTTCGCGCCGCTTCGCGATCGCTTCGATACGACGCACGATATCGGCGACCGCACGCTTGCGGTGAGCATCCATGGGAGCGCGAATGTCGAGTGTGAATGACACTTGTCCCGGGATCACGTTGGTCGCGCCCGGAAGTGCGGTAATGGCGCCGACGGTGCCGACCAGTCCGGCGCTATCCGCTCTGCAGAATTCCTCGACCGCCACGATGCATTCGGCGGCGCCCGCCAGCGCGTCGCGCCGCAGCGCCATCGGCACCGTTCCGGCATGGCCGGCCGTGCCGGACAGGCTGGCCGCCAGTCGTGTGGCGCCTGCTATCGCCGTCACCACGCCGACGGGCAGGTTGCGCTGCTCGAGTACCGGCCCCTGCTCGATGTGCAGTTCGACATAGGCATGCAACTCCCGGCGTTTCCGGGCCGCCGTACCAATGTGATCGGGATCGAGCCCGAACTGCACCATGGCCTCGCGCATGGTGAGGCCACCGCGATCCCGCGCATTGAGCACGCTTTTGTCGAAGGTGCCGGCGACCGCCCGGCTGCCGAGCAAGGTGGAGGCAAACCGCACGCCCTCCTCGTCGGCGAAACCCACGACTTCGATCGCGAACGGCAGCCGCACGCCGCGCCGGTTCAGATCGGCGACGCAGGCGATCGCCGTAATCACGCCAAGCGGCCCATCCCATTTGCCGGCGTCACGCACGGTGTCGTAATGCGAGCCCAGCATCAGGCACGGCAGCCCCAGACGTTCGCCCTCGTAGCGGCCGCAGACGTTGCCGATGGCGTCGAGATGCGCGGCCATTCCGGCAGCTGCCATCCAGGACAGAATGAGATCGGCCGCGAGGCGATGTTCAGGCGAAAGGAATATCCGCGCCAGATGCTGCGGTGTCTCGGAAATTGCACCGAGCTGGTTGATCCGGCTTACGATTTCATCGCCGAGCATCGGTTCATCCGATATCGAAAGCGTTGTCGGCCAGATGCGCCTGATTGGCGTGCCAGTGCTGCGCGATCTGCAGCCGCGTCGGCACCCAGACGCCCTCGTGCTTTCCGATGTAATCAAGGAAGCGCATCAGCGAAGCCGCGCGGCCGGGACGGCCGACGACCCGGCAATGCAGGCCAACTGTCATCATTTTCGGCGCGGTTTCGCCTTCTCTGTAAAGGACGTCAAAGCTGTCCTTGAGATAGGTGAAGAATTCATCTCCACCGCCAAACCCTTGCGCGTTCACAAAGCGCATGTCGTTGGCATCGAGCGTATAGGGAATGACGAGATGCGGGTTCGAGCCCCGCGCCCTGATCCAGTACGGCAGATCGTCGGCATAGGAGTCGCAGAGATAAAGCAATCCGCCGGCTTCCATCAAAAGCCGCAACGTATTGATCGACGAGCGCCCGGTGTACCAGCCGAGCGGACGCGCGCCGGTCGCCTCGGTGTGAATGCGAAGCGCCGCCGCGATCTCGACGCGCTCCTCGGCCTCCGACATGTCCTTGTGCTCGATCCATTTCAGGCTGTGGCTGGCGATGTCCCAGCCGGCTTCCTTCATGGCGGCGACCACGTCCGGATTGCGCTTCAGCGCCATCGCGACGCCGAACACGGTCACCGGCAGATTGCGCTCGGTGAAGATCCGCCACAGCCGCCAGAAGCCGGCGCGCGAACCATATTCGAACATCGATTCGATATTGGCATGGCGCTGCCCCGGCCAGGGCTGCGCGCCCAATACGTCGGACAGGAAGGCTTCCGACGCGCGGTCGCCGTCGAGAATGTTGTTCTCGCCGCCTTCCTCGAAATTCACCACGAACTGAACGGCCACCCGCGCCTTGCCCGGCCATTGCGGATCGGGCGGGTTGCGCCCATAGCCGCGAAAGTCGCGCGGGTAAGCCGGCTCAGCCATGTCAGACTTCCTCGAACCGGATCTTCTGTGCGCCCTTCCACAGCACGGTCTTGCCGAACGCGGTCAGGTTCTCCAGCCCCGAGGTGAGGGTGATGAAGTGATTGCCGGCGAGCTGGCCCATCTTGCTCGCAAAGTGCACGCCGCCATAGGCCAGCAGGATTTCCGTCTCGCTGATGCCGCCCGGATAAAGAATGATCTGGCCGGGCGCGGGATAGCTGGTGTGGTTCTCGTAGGAGACGCCGAAATCGAGATCGCCGAGTGGCATCCAGACACCCTCGCCACTCCAGCGGACATGGATCGCCTGGCTCTCGAACGGCATCGCCTTGCGAAACGCCGCCACCGTCTGGGGGGCCAGTTGCTCCTCGAAGCGCGCCTCGAAGGTGAATTCGCCGGCACGGACAATCAGTTGGCTCATCGATCTCTTCTTCCGGATACAGGTAAAGGACGTAGGTTCAGCCGTATCAATTACAGCCGGAACCCGCGGAAGCAAGGACCATTCCAGCGGACTCCGCCGCTCAGCCGACCCGGATGCGATAGCTGAGGCTTCGCGTGTCGGCCGGTGCAATATGCATCACACCGTGCTTTTCGGCGAATTCGCCGTCGAACTCGACCGGGCTGGCAAAGCCGTGCCACGGTTCGATGCAAAGGAACGCCGCTCCGCTGGGCTTTGACCAGATTCCAAGTTCGCGGAATCCCTCCCAGGACATCTCGATCGACGGTCCGCGCGGCCCCGCATAGCGGGCCGATGAACTCGCGAGCCGGTCCAGAATGACCGCATCATCGTCGAACAGACGCTCGGACAGCGCCAGCGTCCTGCCATGGATCGGAGTTGGTTCCGGCGCAGCGCGCATCAGCCCCTCTTTCAGGCGGCGGATTGGCGCGGTCTCGTCGTTGGAGAACGTGAGCGTGTATTCGTCCTTGGCCAGTTCCGGCGAGAGCGGCCAGTTGAACGCCGGGTGCGCGCCGATCGAGGCCGGCAAGACTTCGTCGCCGGAATTGTCGATCCGCAACGTGACTTCCAGATCGGCCCCCTTCACGACGTAGGTGACTTCCAGGCGAAATGAGAATGGATAACGCGAACGGGTATCCGGCTCGTCGTGGAGAACCAACTGACAAAAATTCGGCTCACGCTGCTTCCAGGCAAATCGATGATCGCGGGCAAAACCGTGCTGCGTCATTGGGTAGCTCTTCCCCCGGTGCCGGAGTTCGTCGTTCTTCAGACGGCCAACGATCGGAAACAGCAGCGGCGCATGGCGCGGCCATGCCGGCCCGGCCTGCCAAAGCAATTCGATTCCCTCGGCATTCCTGAGCGAGCATAGTTCGGCGCCCGCGCTCTTGATCGTGGCAGAGATTCCTTTGCTCTGCAGCGTATGGATGTCTGGGTTCATGCCTCGCCTCGCCAGAATGCCGTCTGCAGCGGAAGTTGGTGCCGGATCATCGCCACGCCATCAACCACTCTGAGGTTCCCCAGCGCAAGCCTCATGCCGGCATGGTGGCTGCGGATGTAACAAAACGGCCCAGGCTCTTGTTTTTGACGCGTTTTCTTCACGCGAACCGGAATCCACTTCGCTCGAAAACGCTCCTAAACGCTTGCTTTCCCTCGGTGTTGTGCGTTTCATTCCAGTCAACATCAAGCGATCTCAGGAAACGTCCATGCCAGCAAGAATCATCGGAATGATCGGCACCCAGCAGGAAGGCATCGCGGTTCACCTCATCAAGGGGCAGATATCACGGCAATGGGTGATCGACTTCACCCGCCTGCACGAACAGTGGAACTATGATTCTGTTCTGGTTGGATATTACGCCTCCGCCGCCGAAGGCTTTGCGATTGCGCTTTATGCGGCCGACCACACCGAGCGGATCAAGTTCCTGATCGCGCACCGGCCGGGCTCGGTGGCGCCGGCGCTGGCGGCGCGGCAAATCGCGACCTTCGACCAGCTCACGCAGGGGCGGATGGCGCTGCATATCATCGCCGGCACAAGCGACGCGGACCAGGCCAGCGAAGGCGACTTCCTGCCCAAGAACGACCGCTACCGCCGCGCCGGCGAATATCTGGACGTGATGCGGAAGCTCTGGACCAGCGACAATCCACTCGACCACAAGGGCGAGTTCTACCGGGTCGAAGGCGGTTTCACCGACATCAAGCCGTATCAGCAGCCCTGCCCGTCGCTGTTCTTCGGCGGCTCGTCGGAAGGCGCGCTGGAAATGGGCGCGAAGCATTGCGACGTGTTCGCGATCTTCGGCGAACCGCTCAAGGAGACGCGGGAGCGGGTTCAGGATTTCCGCCGGCGAGCCACTGTCTTCGGCCGCCAGGTCGGTTTCAACATGTCGCTGCGGCCGATCATGGCCGAGACCGAGGGCGCGGCCTGGGACAAGGCCAACGCCCTGCTGGCAGATGTCGAGCGCAAGACCGGCGCCGCGCCACAGCCGACCAACCATTCCGCCGAACGCCTGCTCGGCTACGCCGCACGCGGCGACGTACATGACGAAAGGCTGTGGATGGGGATCGCGCGCGCCACCGGCGCCCCCGGCAACACATCATGCTTGGTCGGAACGCCCGAGCAGATCGCCGCAGCGGTACTGGAATATTACAGGCTCGGCATTCATTCCTTCCTGCTGCGCGGCTTCGAAAACCCGCACGACACGATGGCGATCGGCCGCGACCTCATTCCGCTGATCAAGCAAGGCGCGCTCGCGATCGACCAGCAGGCCGAAGCGGCCGAGTAAAGACTTCAACCGAAGAAATGCAGATGCCGGCGTAATGCATTGGAGCTCAAGAAGAAAACGCATGAAAGAAATTGCATGAAGGCCGTGCTTGTCGAGAACTACGACTCGATCGACGGCATCTCGATCAGGGAGATCAGTACGCCCGGCGTTTCCAAAGGCGAAGTCCGCGTCAAGGTCGGTGCCGCGGCGGTCGGCTTCGTCGATGGCTTGAAGGTGCAGGGACTCTATCAGACCAAGGACCCCCTGCCGTTCGTGCCGGGCACCGAGTTTGCCGGCATGGTCGACGCCGTTGCTGACGACGTTACCGCCTTCAAGGCGGGCATGCCGGTGATCGGTATGACCCGTTCCGGCGCGCTCGCCGAATACATTACGGTGCCTTCTGCGGCGCTCAAGCACCTGCCACCGCAGGTTCCCTTTGAGGCCGGCGCTTCGTTTCAGGCCAACTATCTGACCGGGCTCTACGCGCTGGAGGCCCGCGCTTCGCTTCAGGCCGGCGAGATATTGCTGGTGCTCGGCGCGGCCGGCGGCGTCGGCATCGCCGCCGTCCAGATCGGCAAACTGATGGGCGCACGGGTGATCGCCGCCGCCTCGACCGCGGAGAAGCGCGACTTTGCAGTAAAATTCGGCGCCGATCAGACCATCGATTATACCAAGGCGGACTGGCGCGACACGCTGAAGGAGATGACGGGCGGGCATGGGCCGGATGTCATCTACGATCCCGTCGGCGGCGAGGTATCGCTGCAGGCGTTCCGCTCGATCGCCTGGCGAGGGCGTCACCTCGTGGTCGGCTTCGCCTCGGGCACCATTCCGGCGCTGGCGTTCAACCTTCCCCTGCTGAAAGGTGGTGCCTTGCTCGGCGTCGATCTCGCCCAGATCCAGAGGCGCGAGCCGGAGACCCACACCCGCCTGATGGCGCAATTGTTCGACTGGCTGGCATCAGGAAAATTGCAGCCCGTGGTCGGCAAGATCGTGCCGTTCGAGAATTTCCGCGAGGCTTTCAAGACCATGCAGTCGCGCTCGGCGCTGGGGAAGATGATCATCAAGTTCGGCTGAAGCGACGCGCCGGCGCAGGATACAAATTGATGCCTCTGGAATCCAACAACAAATCGCGCCGCCATCTGCATACGCGGTCGATTCAATGCGATGGCTTTCTGCGCGACGACGGGCTCTGGGAAGTCGAGGCGTGGCTGCGTGATACCAAGCCCTTCACCCAGGCCGGGGACATGTTTCGCGGCGAACTGAAACCAGGCGACCCCGTGCATGACATCGGCCTGCGGCTTGCGATCGATGATGGGATGACCATCCGCGAGGCGGCAGCGATGACGCGCGAGACGCCCTACCCGACCTGCATCGAAGTCGAGCCGATCCTGCAGCGGCTGATCGGCGAGCGCATCGGCCCGGGATGGCGCGAGGCAGTGCGGCGCAAGATCGGCCGGCTCGAGACCTGCACGCATCTGATGGAATTGCTCGGCCCCGCCGTGACGACGCTCTACCAGACCATGTCCTACGGCAAGACGCCGGAAGGCCGTGACACCCTGGAGAACCAGCAGAACTCTGGCCAGCGTCCATTCTTCATTGGCGGCTGCCATTCCTGGCGCACCGACGGTCCGGTAGTCGCTGCGAAGTTTCCGCAGTTTGCGACGGGACCCGAGGCAAAGGATTAGGCCGGCCCCTCATCCGTCTTGACCGCCAGCGCATGCGGGTCTCCCGCCGGCAGAATGTCCCTGATGTAGTCGCGCTGCTTCCATTCCGGCGCGGGCGGCGTGCCCTGCCCTTTGCGCGGAACGTAAGGCGACGAGGTGGCGCCGGCCAGATCGGGCACGTAGCGCGGACAGTTCGGATAGATCTCGCACTCGATCCGTACCACCACTTTCGCACCGAAATGCCGGCCGATCGCCCCGGCATCTTCCATGATCGACGCCCGGCCGTTGATCCGCATCCTGCGGCTCTTGCCGTCGAAACGCATGAACAGCAGGCCGACATTCGGATTCTGCGAAATGTTGCCGAGCGTCCGGTACATCGAGTTGCCGTCATACTCGGGGTATTCGATGACGTTCGGACCTACGATTTTCACGAAACCGGGGTCGCCGGACTTGACGCTGCAATCGATATAATCGTTCCAGGAAGTGCCGATGAAGAAGAAGGGTGAGGTTTCGATCAACGCCTTCTCGTCATCCCAGAATTCGTAATGCTTGCGGTGACGCTCGATCGCTTCCGCGACGCGCCGCCCGTCGAACCGATCCTGCAGTTCGCTCATGCCCTCGTGATAGAATGGCCGCTGCCACATCGGTTCAACTCCCTTTGCTTGCGGAGGAACTGTAACGCCGAAGCCCCTTGGCTGCCAGCCGGCTAACGCTCGACGCGCCGTCTCCTGGCGCGATCATAGATCGCAAACGCGGCGGCCAGTGCGCATCCGGCAATGATGCCGAAGGTCAGGTCTTCGATCAGCGTCAGGCCGAAAGTCGCGATCAAGACGGCGGCGCTGCGCCATTCGCCAAGCAGGCGAACGAACTCTTCCTTCTCCGCCATGTTCCAGCACACCACCACCAGCACGCCGGCCAGCGCCGACAGCGGAACAAAGCTCGCCAGCCGCGCCCCGGCGATCATGAACACAAGCACGAACAGCGCATGTGCCATGCCGGAAACCGGGCTGCGGGCGCCGGCGCGGATATTGGTCGCGGTGCGCGCGATCGTGCCAGTGACGCTGATACCGCCGAAGATGGCGGAGGCAACGTTGGCGATGCCTTGCGCAACCACCTCCATATTGTAGCGGTGCTTGCGCCCGGTCATGCCGTCGGCGACCTTCGCAGACAGCAGGCTTTCGACGGCGCCGAGCAGCGTGAACGAAAGCGCCGTCGGCAGCACCTCGAGCACCGATGCCCAGGAGAACAGCGGAAGCCGAGGCGACGGCAAGCCGTCAGGCAACTGCCCGAACCGGCTGCCGATCGTTTCGACAGGAAGATGAAACAGCCACGCCGTCACGGCCGCGAGGATCACCGCTATCAGCATTCCCGGCCAATTCGGTACGAGCCACCGCAACAGGAAAATCAGCGCTGCCGAGCCGATGCCGACGGCGAGCGCCGCCGGCGTGATGGTCGGCAGCGACTGCGCTAGCATCGCAAGCTTCGGCAGCAACTGCCCGGGTTCGGGAGCCGGCAGCTTCAGGCCGCCAAGATCCTTGAGCTGGCTGGCGAAGATCGTCACTGCAATGCCGCAGGTGAAGCCCACGGTCACCGCGTGCGGAATATAACGGATCAGCGAGCCAAGCCTGAGAGCGCCGATCAAAGTCAGCATGAAGCCGGAGATGAAGACCGTCAGCAGCAGGCCTTCGAGGCCGAACCGCGCCACCGTTGCCGAAACCAGGACGATGAACGCGCCGGCCGGACCGCCGATCTGATAGCGGCTGCCGCCAAGCGCCGATACTAAAAAGCCGCCAATGACGGCGGCGTATAAGCCCCGCTCGGGCGATACGCCCGAGGCGACGGCAATCGCCATCGAAAGCGGAAGAGCGACGATCGCAACCGTCAGCGCCGCCAGCATGTCCTTTCGGAAGCTGTCGAGGCCGTAACCCTCCGTCAGAACGGTGACGAGCTTGGGGCGGTAATGATGGGCGGTGGCGGAACCGTCGGGCATTGCAGCTTAACCAGTCGAGGATTCCTGCATTATAGCGACGCGGCAAGGCGAGGACCACTCCGGTCATTACCGTAGCGCCGCGCACGCTCCGTAAAAGCACGGAGGTCGGTTTACCCCTTAAGTTGTACTGCCAAATCACCACATCTAACGCGTCGTCCCTGTCGAATGGCTGAACACAGGCTTTATCGCACGCGCGTTCTCCGTGCATGCCACGACACGCATGTTCCCGTCACACGAAATTTTCGCATTGGCGAAGCGTGTGCGCACGCGACGCGCAAAAGGACGCACCGGCAGTTTGCGCGTGACGCCGCCTCTCGCTGGTGTCACACTCCGCGGTACAAACAAAAGTCGCGCACGTCGGACGAAGCGCGGCTGCCGAGGGGGAAATAAAAGCGTCGGCTAAGGCGCGCACGCCTCTTTTGGCCTAACCGGTCCGTTGGCGTCGCATGGGACAACAGATTGTCCATCGTCTGCTGATTTCGTTCCCCGCCTTGCTCGGGGTTCTCTTCCTCTGTTTTTGTCTGTTGCAGGTGGTGCCGGCCGATCCGGCGATGATCATCGCAGGGCCCGATGCCAAGGCCGAGACCATCGCCGCTATCCGCCAGGAACTCGGCCTCGATCGATCGATCCCGGTACAGTTCTTCGAGTATATCATGCGCGTGCTGCGCGGCGACCTCGGCCGCTCCATCATCTCCAACAAGATGGTGAGCGAGGAACTCGCGATGACGATCGGCCCGACCGTCGAGCTGATGCTCGGCGCGATGCTGATCGCGGTGCCGAGCGGGCTCGCGCTCGGAACGCTGGCGGCCGTCAATCGCGGCCGCCTCACCGACCGCATCATCATGGCGTGTTCGGTGGCGGGCGTGTCGATGCCGGTGTTCTTTATCGGCCTGATCCTGATCCAGTTTGTCGGGTTCAAATGGGCGCTGTTGCCGTTCACCGGCCGCACTGGACCGGTATGGGACGGCGGACTGCCGAGCCTGATTCTTCCGGCGCTGACGCTGGGCGCGGTGCTGATCGGCCCGATCGCGCGTCTGACCCGCACCGCGGTGCTCGAGGTGCTTGGCGCCGATTTCGTGCGCACGGCGCGCGCCAAGGGGCTGCGTGAACGGGTGGTGATCATCCATCACGCGCTGCGCAATGCCATGATCCCCGTCGTCACCCTGATCGGCTTGCAGGCAGCGTTCCTGCTCGGCGGCGCCGTTGTCACCGAAACCATGTTCTCGTGGCCCGGTGTCGGCCGGCTCGCGGTCGGCGCCATCGTCTCCAGCGACTTTCCGACCGCGCAGGGCGCGATCATGATCCTCGCCATTGCCTTCCTGTCGATCAACCTGCTGGTCGACGTGCTCTACGTCTATCTCGATCCGAGGATACAGCGACGATGAGCGCCGACGCACTCGAGACAGGCTTTGTCCCGGAGCGCGACACCGGCGTATCCCGTGCCGGGGTGCTGCGCCGCCTCGCGCGCGACCACGTGGCTGCAATGGCCGGGCTGGTGCTCATCGGGATTGTGCTGGCGGCGCTGTTCGCGCCCTGGATCGCGCCCTACGATCCCTACTTCACCGACCTCACCAAGGTGATGCGGGCGCCCGATGCCGAACACTGGTTCGGTACCGACAATACCGGCCGCGACATCTTCAGCCGTGTCCTCTATGGCACCCGCAACACCCTGATGCTGGGGCTGGTCGGCGCGATCGTCGGCGGCTTCATCGGCGGCGCTTTGGGAATCCTTGCCGCCTATTACCGCTGGCTCGACGGCTGGATCATGCGGCTGGTCGACATCATGCTGGCCTTTCCGGCGATCCTGATCGGGCTCGCAGTGGCGGCGATCTTCGGCGCCGGGCTGACGGCCGTGGTGATCGCGCTTGTCGTCGCCACCGTGCCCGACGTCGCACGGGTCGCGCGCGGCGCCGCGATCGGGGTGATGGGTCAGGAGTTCATGGAGGCCGGCCGCGCCGTCGGCGTATCCGACCGTGAACTGATTTGGCGCTACCTGACGCTGAACTGCATCTCGACGATCTTCGTGTTTCTCACCCTGCGCTTCGGCCAGATCATCCTGATCGGCGCGGCGCTCGGCTTCCTCGGCATGGGCGCGCAGCCGCCGACGGCCGAACTCGGCATGATGGCGGCGCAGGGCCGCGACTTCCTGTTCATGGCGCCGCATATCGCGACGATCCCGAGCTGTGCGATCTTCGTCATCGTGCTGGCCGCCAACCTTCTGGGCGACGCATTCCGCGACGTCCTCGATCCGAGGCTGCAGACATGATCAGGATCGCACTGGGCAGGACTGCACTGGGAATATGTCTGGCGCTGGGCGTTGCAGGTCCGGCATCGGCCCAGACGCTCAATTTGATGAAGGGCATCGACGCGCCGCATTACGACGCACAACGCACGACCTGGGGACCGACCTCCGACATCGTCAACATGTTCCAGGACACGCTGGTCGCGCTCGACTGGGACGGCAAGACGCCGATCCCCTATCTCGCCAAGTCGTGGACGATCAGCGAGGACGGCAGGACCTATACGTTCAAACTGCGCGACGACGTCTCGTTCTGCAGCGGCAAGAAGTTTACCGCCGATGACGTCGTCTACAGTTTCAAGCGCCTCAAGGACCCGGCCATCAAGGGGCCGTTTGCCTGGCGCGCCGGCAACATCAAGGAGCTACGCGCGACCGATCCCCATACAGTGGAATACGAACTCGAGGAGCCGTTCTCCGAACTGCTGCTGCAGCTCACGATGTTCACCAACGTCATCCACAACAAGGAAAGCGTCGAGGCGCTGGGCAAGGATTACGGCATCAAGGGCGCTGACGGCACCGGGCCGTGGTGTTTCGACCACTGGCAGCCGCGCACCGAGATCGTGCTTAAACGCCACGATGCCTACAAATGGGGCCCCTCGATGTACAAGAACAAGGGGCCGGTGAAATTCGAAAAGCTCGTCGTCAAGATCGTGCCTGAGGACTCCAGCCGTGTGGCGGCGATGATGTCCGGCCAGTTCGACATCACCCACCAGTTTCCGGCGCAGTTCATCACCCAGGCCAAGGCGGCCCCGATGCTGACCGTGACGCCGGCCAAACCGAATTTCCAGTTGCTCTATTACGGCTTCAAGACCTCGCGGCCGATGGTGGCGGACCGGCGGGTGCGCGAAGCCATGAGCATCGCCATCAACCGCGCCGAAATCGCCAAGGCGATCCTGCTCGGAAACGCCGATCCTGCCTTCACCTTCGTCGATCCCGAAGCGCTCGACTTCGACCCCAAGACCAAGGGCATCGTCAAGGAGGATATCGAACGGGCGAAGGTGCTGCTCGACGAAGCGGGCTGGAAGCCCGGCACCGACGGTGTGCGCGAGAAGGACGGCATGAAGCTGGCGCCGAAGATCTACTTTACCGCCAACGCCAATTCGGCGCGCGTCGCCGAAGCGATCCAGGGCTATCTCCGGAAGATCGGCATCGACTGGCGGCTTCAGCCCTGGGACTCGACCATCTCGTCGGTGAAAATGGCGGAGCAGGACTACGAAATCTGGTCGGTGACGGTACCGTATCTGTCGGCCGGCGATCTCATGAACATCTATTTTGACTCGGCCAACATCCCGACGCCCAACCGGATGAACTGGAAGGACGCCGAGACTGACGACTGGCTGAAGCAGGGCCGCTCGGCGCTGACGGAATCCGACCGCGCCAAATACTACGCGCTGGTGCAGCAGAAAGTGACGCGCGAACATCTCTGGATGCCCGTGCTCAACATCAACATGGATCAGGTGGCCAGCAAGAAGATCACCGGCGCCAGGCCGCACATGATCTACCAGAACACTTTCTACAAAGGGCTGGATGTAACGCGCTAGAAGAACAAGGGCGGGAGGAACAACACGATGCGCTGGATTTTTGCGGGCGTCATGACGCTGCTCGGAGCGGGCGGACTATGCGGGAATGCCGAAGCTCAGACCCTGAGGATGATGAAGTCGCTGGACGCACCGCATTACGACGGCCAGCGCACGACGTGGTCGCCAACATCAGACATCGTCAACATGTTCCAGGACACGCTGGTGGCCATGGACTGGGATGGCAAGACGCCGATCCCCTATCTCGCCAAGTCGTGGACCATCAGCGAGGACGGCAAGACCTATGTCTTCAAGCTGCGCGACGACGTGCAGTTCTGCAGCGGCAAGAAGTTCACCGCCGCCGACGTGATCTATTCCTTCAAACGGCTCACCAGCGCCGAGCTCAAGGCGCCGCTGGCCTGGCGCGCCGGCAATATCAAGGAATTGCGTGCGCCCGATCCCTACACCGTTGAATACGAACTCAACGAGCCGTTCGCCGATCTCCTCCTCCAGCTCACGATGTTCACCACAGCGATCCACAATCAGGAAAGCGTGGAAGCGCTCGGCAAGGACTACGGCATCAAGGCGATCGACGGCACCGGGCCGTGGTGTTTCGAGAGCTGGCAGCCACGCACGGAAATCGTGCTGAAGCGCCACGACGCCTACAAATGGGGCCCGTCGATGTACCAGAACAAGGGTCCGGTGAAGTTCGAGAAGCTCAGCATCAAGATCGTGCCCGAGGATTCCAGCCGTGTCGCCGCGATGATGGGCGGACAGTTCGACATCACGCATCAGGTTCCGATCGCATTTATCCAGCAGGTCAAGGCGGCGCCCAACCTGACCGTCCAGGAAGCACTGCCGAACTTCCAGCTCATGTACTACGGCTACAAGACCACGCGGCCGATGGTTTCCGACGTACGCGTGCGCGAGGCGATGAACATCGCCATCAACCGCGCCGAAATCGTCAAGGGCATCATGCTGGGCAATGCCGAACCCGCTTACACCTTCATCGATCCCAAGGCGCTGGACTTTGCGGAGTCCACCAAGGGAATCATCAAGGAGGATACCGAGCGCGCCAAGAAGCTGCTCGACGAGGCCGGCTGGAAGGTAGGCAGCGACGGCATTCGCGAGAAGGACGGCATGAAGTTGGCGCCCCGCGTGCTGTATACCCAGGTCGCCTATTTCCCGCGCGTGTCCGAGGCCATTCAGGGCTACATGCGCAAGATCGGCATCGACTGGAAGATCGTCGGGTTCGATTCCACGATCGCGCCGGCCGAGATGGCCAAGCAGGATTACGAACTCTGGACGGTGACATTCCCGTACATCTCCTCGGGAGATCTGCTCAATTTCTATTTCGACTCCCGGAACATGCCGGCGCCCAACCGCATGAACTGGAACGACGCCAAGACCGACGAGTATCTGAAGCTGGGCCGCGCATCCCTGACCGACGCCGATCGCACCAAATACTACGCTTTGGCGCAACAGCGGGTCACGGAAGAGCATCTGTGGATGCCCGTGATGAACATCGCGATGTACACCACCAGTTTGAAGAAGCTGAAGGGTGTGCGGCCGCATATGATCTATCAGAACACCTTCTACAAAGGCCTGGATTACTCGTTCTGATGGACAATCTTCTCGAGGTTCGTGGTCTGAAGACCCATTTCGCGACGGATCGCGGACTTTTCCGCGCCGTCGACGGCATCAGCTTCAGCGTGCCGCGCGGACGCACCATCGGCCTGGTCGGCGAGTCCGGCTGTGGCAAGAGCGTCACCTCGCTCTCGGTGATGGGCCTGGTGCCGAGCCCGCCAGGCAAGGTCGAGGCCGAGGCGGTGCTGTTCGGCAATCGCGACGTGCTGCGGCTGTCTGCCGACGAGCGCCGCAGACTGCGCGGCGGCAAGATGTCGATGATCTTCCAGGAGCCGATGACCTCGCTCAATCCGGTCCACACCGTGGGCCAGCAGATCGTCGAGGCGATCCTCGCCCACACCGCGATGACGCCGCGCGCGGCCCGGGCGCGTGCGATCGAGATGCTCGACCTGGTGCGGATCCCCTCGCCGGCCCAGCGCATCGACGATTTCCCGCACAACATGTCGGGCGGCATGCGCCAGCGCGTGATGATCGCGATGGCGCTGTCCTGCGAGCCGGCGCTGCTGATCGCGGACGAGCCGACCACCGCGCTCGACGTCACGATCCAGGCCCAGATCCTCGATCTCCTGAGCGACCTGCAGCGGCGGCTCGGCATGGCAATCCTGATCATCACGCATGATCTCGGCGTCATCGCCGAGGTCGCCGACCAGGTGCTGGTGATGTATGCCGGCCGCATCGTCGAGAGCGCCGACGTCAACGACCTGTTCGCCGATCCGCAACATCCCTATACGATTGGCCTCCTGGGATCGATACCGCGCATCGACGTGGATCGCGAGCGCCTCGCCACCATCGAGGGCACGGTGCCCAGTCCGAACAACCAGCCTGCCGGCTGCCGTTTCGCGCCGCGCTGTCCGTTCGCGGATTTGCGCTGCCGGCAACAGCCACCGCCGTTGCGCGAGGTCGCGCCCGGCCATCAGGTCGCGTGCTGGAAGGCGCCGGTCGAGGTGATGTCATGAGCGAAGCGCCGGTTCTGCAGGTCAACGGCCTGGTCAAGCACTTTGCGGTCAGCCGTGGCCTGATCCGCCGCAAGATCGTCGGGCTCGTGCGCGCCGTCGAGGATGTCAGCTTCGAGATCGCCCGCGGCGAAACGCTGGCGCTGGTCGGCGAATCCGGCTGCGGCAAGTCGACCACCGGACGCCTGATCCTGCGCCTGATGGATCCGACGTCGGGCTCGGTGCGCTTCAAAGGCAAGGAAATTGCCGATCTCGACAAGGATTCGCTGCGCCGGATGCGCCGGCACATGCAGATCATTTTCCAGGACCCCTACGCCTCGCTCAACCCGCGCATGACGGTCGGCGAGATCCTGGCCGAACCGCTGCGGGTCCACGAGATCGGCGACGATGCATCGCGCGCCGCGCGCGGCCGCGAGCTACTGGAGATCGTCGGCCTGTCGCCGGAACATGCCACACGCTACCCGCACCAGTTCTCCGGCGGGCAGCGCCAGCGCATCGGCATTGCGCGGGCACTGGCCGCCAATCCCGACCTGATCGTCTGCGACGAGCCGGTGTCGGCGCTCGACGTTTCGATCCAGGCGCAGATCGTCAACCTCCTGCAGAACCTGCAGCAGCGCTTCGGCTTGTCCTACCTGTTCATTGCTCACGATCTTGCCGTGGTGAAGCACATCAGCGACCGCGTCGCGGTGATGTATCTGGGCAAGCTGGTCGAGATATCGGACAAGAAGACGCTCTACGACCGGCCGCTGCACCCCTATACCCAGGCGCTGCTGGCGGCGATCCCCAAGCCCGATCCCGCGTTACGCACCAAGCGCGTGATGCTGCAGGGCGACGTGCCGAGCCCGTTCAGGCCGCCGACCGGCTGCCGCTTCCACACCCGCTGCCCGCACGCGCAAGCGCGCTGCTCGGCCGAGGAGCCGAAACTGCGCGAGGCGGCGCCCGGCCATCGCGTGGCCTGCCATTTCTTCGAAACCCTGCCGGCGCCGACTATCCTCGCCCGCGCCGGCATGGCGAACGGCAAATTCGCCGAGCGGCTGGCGGCGTTCGAGGCCGCCAAGCAGGTGCGCGCGCCGCGTTAGCCCGGGTACTCGATCGCCCGGATAGCGCCGCGCAGTTCGGCGAGCCCGCGCAGCCGGCCGATCGCGGTATAGCCGGGATTGGTCCGCTTGGCTTCGGCGAGATCATCCAGCATCCGATGGCCGTGATCAGGCCGGAACACGATCTGGTGGTTCGATGAACGCCTTCGGTTCTCGGCCAGCAGCGCCTTGAGCACGGCGATCATGTCGACATCACCGTCGAGATGATCGGATTCGAAGAACGACAGGCCATCGCCCTCCCGTTTGGTCGCGCGCAGATGGGCAAACCCGATCCGCGGCGCGAAGCGTTTGGCCATCGCGGGCAGATCGTTTTCCGCGCGCACCCCGAGCGAGCCGGTGCAGAAGCAGATGCCGTTGGCTTTCGACGGCACGGCATCGAACAGCGCCTGATAGTCCTCCGCCGAGGATGCAATGCGCGGCAGGCCGAACAGCGGACGCGGCGGGTCGTCCGGATGCAGCGTCAGCGTCACGCCGAGGGATTCGGCGACCGGCGTCACCTGCGCGAGAAATTCGCTGAGGTGCCGGCGCAGCACCGCTGAATCGATGCCGCGATATTGCTGGAGGCGGTCGCGGAACTGCGGAATGGTCAGCGGGTCGGTCGTCGAGCCCGGCAGCGCGCTGGCAATGTTGGTGACGAGGATATCGATATCGGCCTGCGTCATCCCAGAATAGACCTCCTTGGCGCGACGCCGCGCGGCCTCGGAATATTCGGCTGTCGCCTCGGGGCGCTCCAGGATGTGCAGATCGAACGCTGCGAAACGCTCGTGGTCGAAACGCATCGCCTTGGCGCCGTTCGGCAGTTCCCATTCGAGATCGGTCCGGCACCAGTCCACGACCGGCATGAAATTGTAACAGATGATCTTGATGCCGGACGCGGCCACCGCCTCGAGGCTGGCGATCCAGGCCTCGATCGAGCGCGTCGCCCCGCCTCCGAGCCGCTTGACGTCGTCGGGGATCGGAATCGATTCCACCACCGACCAGGTCAGCGGCGAGCGGCCGGGCTGGCTGTTCTCGATCAGGTTCTTGCGCTCCTCGACCGCCGCGCGCGTCCAGGCTTCTCCGATGGGTATCTGGTGCAGCGCCGTCACCACATCGGTCGCGCCGGCCTGGCGGATATCGTCGAGCGACACGGGATCATTCGGTCCGTACCACCGCCATCCCTGCAGCATCATGCGAGATCTCCTGAAACGAGAGTTACGATCAAGCTGTCAGCACGACCTTGACGCTTTGCGAGCGGTCGAGCGCCAGCCGCACCGCGTCGGGCGCGACCGAAAGCGGGCGCTGGGCCGTCACCAGCGAAAGCACGTCCACGCTGCCATCGGCGATCAGCTTGACTGCATCGAAGAATTCCATCCCGAAGCGGAACGAGCCGCGAAGATCGATCTCCTTGGCCATGACAGCGTTAGCCGGCACCGGGATCTGCCCGCCCGGCAGATTGCCGACCTGCACCACGACGCCGCCGCGCCTGACGACGCCGATGGCGCTGGCAAGGCCTGCCGCCGTGCCCGAGACTTCAAACGCGACATCGAACGGGCGCGCTGCAGCCTCGGCCCTCAGCGCCTCCTCGCCGCCGGAGATGTCGACGACGTTATTGGCGCCAAGCTTGGTGGCAAATGCCAACGGCGCTGCCGCGATGTCGACGACGGTCGTCTCTGCAACACCTGCGCGCTGTGCCGCCAGCATGGTGAGCAAGCCGATGGGACCAGCACCGAACAGCACCGCGCGCTTCCCGGTGACGTCCCCCGCACGGGCGACCGCATGCAGGCATACGGCCAGCGGCTCGGCGAGCGCCGCCGCCTGATACGTCACGTGGTCGGGAATCCTGACGCATTGCGCTGGAATAGCATCGAAGTAGGACGCAAAGCCACCCTGCATATGCGGGGTCTTCGAGGCCGATCCCATGAAGAAGATGTTCTCGCAGAGATTGGGCCGGTTCTCCTGGCAGGGCTTGCAGTGGCCGCACCAGCGCGACGGATTGAGGGCGACGCGGTCGCCGACCTTCACATCGGGCGCGGAACCCGCGATCTCGACCACCTCGCCCGCGATCTCGTGGCCGAGCACGAGCGGCGAGGTCACCACGAAATCGCCGGTGCGCGCGTGACGGTAGTAATGCATGTCGGAGCCGCAGATACCGCCGGCGCCGAAACGGATGCGCACCATGCCCGATGCGAGCGGATCGAGCGGCCGCTCGACCATGCGCAGATCTTCCGGGCCGAACAGCGTTGCAGCCAAAGCCATCGATGTCATTTTGAAAGTCCCATGTATTTAGGCAGCCAGAGCGTCAGTTCCGGGATGTAGGTGATGGCGACGAGCGCCAGCAACAGTGGCACCAGCCACGGCAGGATCGCCATCGTCGTGCGTTCGACGGACAGTTTCGCCACGCGCGCGAGCACGAACAGCACCATGCCGAGCGGCGGATGAAGCAGCCCGATCATCAGGTTCAGCGTCATGATCAGGCCGAAATGAATGGGGTCGATACCCAGTTTCAGAACGATCGGCAGCAGGATCGGCACCAGGATGGTGATCGCGGCGATAGTGTCGATGAAGCAGCCGACGAACAGGATCAGGATGTTTGCCAGCAGCAGGAACACCCATTTGTTCTGGGTGATGCCGAGCATCACATCCGTCAGGGTCTGCGCCGCCTGCGACACCGTCAAAAGCCAAGCGAAGATCGAGGCCGCCGTGACGATGAACAGCACCGAGGCCGTGGTCTCGATGGTGTCGAAGGTCGCTTTCGCCACCGTCTGCAGCGTCATCGAGCGGTAACGCACCAGCCCGAGGAACAGCGACCAGATCACCGCAGCGACCGCCGCCTCCGTCGGCGTGAACCAGCCGAGGGTCATGCCGCCGATCAGGATCACCGGCGCCATCAGCGCCATCACGGCGGAGAAATCGAAATACCAGTCGAGTGCCAGCAGCACCACGAGGCCGATGCCGACCGCCATGTTCACCGACATCCCGCCGACAACCAGGAGCCAGACCACCAGCGGGAAAGCCAGCACGATGAAGATTTCGAGGGCCGCCGAGCCGAGTTGCGGCCAGGAGAACGGCGAGTCGCTGCCCCAGCCGTTGCGGTGCGCGAAATAGGCCACCGTGGCCATCATGAACAGGGTCATGACGATTCCCGGAATGACCCCGCCGAGGAACAGCGCGCCGATCGAGACATTCGCCATCATGCCGTAGATCACGAAGGGCAGCGACGGCGGGATGATCGGGCCCAGCGTTGCAGACGCCGCGGTCACGCCGACGGCGAACTCCGTGGAGTAGCCGTGGTCCTTCATCGCCTTGATCTCGATGGTGCCGAGCCCTGCAGCGTCCGCGATCGCGGTCCCGGACATGCCCGAGAAGATCACCGAGCCGATGATATTGACGTGGCCGAGACCGCCGCGCATCCAGCCGACCAGCGCAACCGCGAACTTGTAGATGCGCCCCGTAACGCCGGCGATGTTCATGAGATTGCCGGCCAGGATGAAGAACGGCACGGCGAGCAGCGGAAAGCTCTCGACGCCGGCGATCATGCGCTGTGCCAGCGTCACATCAGGCGTGATCCCGGTGACGAGAATATACACCAGCGACGATACCGCCATGGCCAGCGCGACCGGCAGGCCGAGCAGCATCAGCAGCAGGAATCCCCCAAGCAGCAGCAGCATCGCCCTACCCTTCCGTTCCGTCGAAGGCGCCGGGGCGCTCCAGAATCGAATAACCCCGCCGCCAGTTCTCGACCGCGATCTGGATCGAGCGTGCAAACATCAGCACGAAGCCGAGCAGCACGGCGTAATAGACAAACCCTTTTTGAAACTTGATCGTGGTCATCCGCTCGTCGTCGATGATCTGGATGAATTGCCAGACCAGCTTGATCGCGTAGCCGAAGAACGCGATCCGGATGAAATCGATGACTGTCGACAGCGCACGCGCCACCACATGCGGCAAATAGCGGAACACGAGATCGACCTGGATGTGCCGCGACAGTCGCACGCACATGGCGGAGCCGATGAACACCACGCCGATCAAGCAGTAGGTCGCAATCTCCTCGGTCCAGGCATAGCTGTCGTTGAGGACATAGCGGGTGAAGAACTGCAGGAAGACGCACAGCGCCATGATCCAGAAGATCACCAGCGCCAGCCAGTCCTCGGGCGCGTAACCACTGAGATCGGCGCCCTTCGGGACTTCGTCCTCGAATGTATGGGCGATCTCGTCCGCCGTGATTTGCTTGTGAACTTCAACCGTCGACATGTGCGCTCCCCGAAATCGCTGCCGTGACCGGAAGTTTTCGCGAGGTCATCGCCGTGTCGACCCGTGGAAGGCACGGCGAAGCCTGCTCTGATTACTTCACCGCCTGGATGCGTTCCCAGTCGGCCTTGCGGTAGTCGAAGCTTTCGAAGCTCACGTTCTTGAGCACGGTATCGCGGAACTCGTCCTTGTTGATCTCGGTCACCGTCAAACCCTTCTGCTTGAAGAAATCGACCAGCTTGCCTTCGTTGGTCTTGATCTCGGCAGTAGCCTTCGCTGCCGCTTCCTGCGCGACGTCGGTGAAGATCTTGCGGTCTTCCTCCGAGAGCTTCTTCCAGAGCGCGCTGGAGACGACGGTGTTGAGATGGTCGACGATGTGGCCGGTCAGCACGATGTGCTTCTGCACTTCGTAGAACTTCTTCGCCTCGATGGTGGTGAGCGGATTTTCCTGCGCTTCCACGGTGCCGTTCTGCAGGGCGAGATAGACCTCGGCAAACGCGATCGGCGCGGTGTTGGCGCCGCAGGCGCGCGGCATCGCCAGATAGGCCGGGACATCGGGCACGCGTATCTTGAGACCCTTCATGTCGGCGCAGGTCTTGATCGGCTTGTTGGATGAGGTGTGACGCACGCCGTAATAGGTCACTGCGACGATGCGATGGCCGGTCTTGTCCTCATAGCCCTTCGCCAATTCCTTGAAGACGTCGCTCTTGGTGTAGGCCAGGAGATGATCGGCATCGCGGAATGTGTAGGGATAATAGGTCACGCCGATCCGCGGAAAGCTCTTGGCCGCAAAGCTCGAGCCGGAGATGATCATGTCGACCGAGCCGAGCGAAAGGCCCTGGTTGATGTCGGTTTCCTTGCCGAGCTGCGAGGCCGGGTAGACGTCAATCTGGTAACGGCCGTTGGTGCGCTTGTTGATTTCA
>Ga0268266_10001287_pt1 | contig 30569 bp, 19 predicted proteins | sample KBSS13metaG_FD_190356 | JGI IMG/M metagenome (GOLD analysis project Ga0268266, IMG submission 190356) | Switchgrass rhizosphere microbial communities from Kellogg Biological Station, Michigan, USA - KBS S1-3 metaG (SPAdes) (version 2) | ecosystem: Host-associated > Plants > Roots > Rhizosphere... | reverse complement strand
ACGATCCGGCCAGAGACGTCATCCTGAATCCATTCGACCCCGATGCCAGAAAGTGGGACCTCTTCGGCGAGATCACAAACAACTACGACGTCGAGCAACTGGCGCGCTCTTTGATCCCCGACAGAGGAGGGGAGGACCGAATCTGGGCCGGCTACGCACGGACAGTATTCAGCGCTGTCGTCCAACAGACGATCAACGTGAACCTCCGAAGTGATGCCGAGCTCCTCCGGCTGTTAGTCAATGCACCTGCAAGAGAGCTCAGAGCGTTGCTCCTTCAGACATCCGCCGCCCCTTTCCTGGAGGAAGGCAACGAGAAGCTGTTCGGCTCGGTACGTTCCGTCGCTTCCTCCGCGATCGAGGCGCTGAAATACACCGTACACCACAAGGCCGAACCGCTTTCCGTGCGACAGTGGGTGAGAAACGGTGCCGCGCGCCAAAACGGCGGCCGAGGCGGCGTCCTGTTCATTCCCTACAGAGCCGGCGAGATAGCCGCCCTGGCGTCCATGATCTCCGCCTGGATGCGACTCGGTATCTTCGAGGCGATGGATCTCCCCGAAGGCGACCAGCGCCTCTGGTTCGTCGTCGACGAGCTCGACGCCCTCGGCGCAATCGATGGACTCAAAGATGCGCTCGCGCGCCTACGAAAGTTCGGGGGCCGCTGCATCCTCGGGTTCCAGTCGATCGCCCAGGTATCCGGCACCTACGGCAGAAGTGTCGCCGAGACGATCGTTGAGAATTGCGGCAACACCTTGATCCTGCGCTGCTCTGCAAGCGAGCACGGAGGCACCTCCGAATTTGCATCCAAGCTGATCGGCCAGCGCGAGGTACTCCACACCACCTACTCAAAAAGCCGCAGACGAGACGAATGGATAGGGTCTGTCAGCTCGAGTGAGCAACTACGAATCGAGCCGGCCGTCATGGCGTCAGAAATCGAGCGGCTGCCGGATCTCTCCGGCTACCTGAAGCTCACTTCCATACCAGATTGGTTCTCAGTGAAGCTCACCCCGTCAACGAGCAGCGCGACTCCAAGACCCCGACGTCCCGTCCCCCAGCCACCGCCGACGCCAACACCCGCCAGCACTCCTTTGCTGATCGCACCACCCGCACCAACCTCCGACGCAAGTAAGCCTGCGACACCTCCGCGCCGCAAAGGCCCGGCCACCAGCCCGAAAGCAAAAGCGAAACGCCCCCGAGCCCCAAAGCCCCAGTCGCCAAACCTCAAGGGCGGCGATGTCCAAAATCCCCCGGGCGACGCAGAATCCAACAACTGACGCCGAGGCAGCACCGTGCAGCGAACCTATCTTTACGTCGCCCCTGAAGAGAAGAGCGCGGTCGAAGCGCAAGGCGCGAAGTGGGACAACGAGACCAAGCGCTGGTACATCGACGCCCAGCAATCATCCCTTGAATTCGCCAGGTGGCTACTCGTCGAAGACGAAGTCCCGGAATTCAACATCATTTCCGATCGAGCCTTCGTAGCCGCCGCAACCTTCCGCTGCCTGGAATGCTCAACTCCCACAGAAGTCATTTGCATCTACTGCGAAAGCGGATTCGCCTCGGATGAGCCTCTCACGCAGTTCTCCGTCTCCCACATTACGGCAGTGAGTGAGGAGCTGCAGGAGCAACTACGTCCTTGGCCTAACTTGCAGCAAACTGCGGGCGGTCTTTTCGTCAACAGATGCCAAAACTGCCGCGCTCAGTGCGACGACCTCTACCTACATACAGAACCCGGCGACCCATTTTTCGATCTTCCGAGCGGGCAGATCGGGTCAACCAAGCTCACACCCATCGCTGGAGCCATTCAACTGTGTGGCGATGAGCATTTCCAAGTGGATTGAAGGCTGCGCCACTGAGGTGATCGCCGCCTGAATGCATCAGGCACTTCGAATGGCTGAGGTGCTTCTAACTTACTCTCGCCCGCCCAAGGTGCCTTCGGCGAGTAGAATTCCGCCTTCGGCGGGGGAAGGGTGCCACCAGTTGGGCGCGTCCTAGCGAACAGGGTCTGCGGCGTCGAGTGCTTATGCCTCGGACCAGGATGTGAGCTCAAATCGGCGAGAGATCAGAAATGTCGATCGAGATTCGGTCTTGAACGCAACTCGACGCCGCAGACCCTTTTCGCTATGCCGCTCGCGGTTGCTTGTCCCGCGATCCTGTTCTAAGCGAGACGCGCCCTCAAGGCGGCAGGTACCAGTTTATGTTGGAAAATCGACGGAAAATGGTGGCGTGAGATCGAGCGTCGAAAGATCGATGTTCGCAATAATCGGCACAAACTGCCCCGGTGGTGCTTCCGCCCATGTACATGGAACAGACAACTGATGTTCTGTCGAAATGTAGATAACTTTAACCGTCATCGCCCCGAGGCGGCCGTTTAGGTTACATATGCAGTCTTGTTGAGCGCAGCCGAGAGGACTGCAAGTGGGATCGACACCGTTGCCCACATTTCTGGGTCGTTGGCGGTATAATCGAAGTATCATTCAACGCATGGCTACGCCTCAGCACGACCGTGGACATTGTTACGCGAGAGCGACGCTCCGAAATGATGTCGAGAATACGTGGTAAGGACACAAATCCGGAGCTGCGGGTGCGACGTATAGCTCATCGAATGGGATTTAGATTCAGACTCCATCGCCGAGATCTTGCGGGATCACCAGACTTGGTTTTTCCGGCGCACAAAGCGGTTGTCTTCGTGCATGGCTGCTTTTGGCATCGCCACAGTTGCGGTCGCGCTTACGAGCCAAAGACTCGACAGGAGTTCTGGTCTCAGAAGTTCGCTGGAAATGTAGCTCGAGATCGAACGGCGAAAAGGTCACTCACTCAAAACGGTTGGAAAGTCTTGGTCATTTGGGAATGTCAGACTAGTTCGCCTGCGCGGATAGCAAGCAGATTGCTCAAGTTTCTCGGCGAGCGACCAAGCAGCAGTTTGTAGCTCTCAAGATACGTTTCGACTCATCGCAGGATCTATTCAGCCTATTGCTGAAAGTCTCTCGCCCGAGTGATTCGCTTGCCTCAGAAGATCAAATACTACCCCGGCGATTTCTCGCGCAAGCAGGGGCGGGACGGCATTGCCGACCTGTCGATACTGTTCTGTTCGGCCGCCTTCAAAAAAATAATTGTCGGGGAAAGTCTGCAATCGAGCAGCTTCTCGCACTGTCAGGCTGCGACACTGCATCGGATCATGGTGAATGTAGTAATGTCCGTCTTTGCTGACATGTGACGTGATTGTTGTAGCCGGCTGATCGGCAAGTTGAACACGAAATCTATCCTCAAATGCATTTCGCTCTGAATCGGCTGTTATATTCCGATGGGTTGGGAACAGCTCTTTGGGGAAATCCCTGAGTTTTGGCGAGCGTCCGTGTATTTTGGCAAAGCACGCACAGAACAAGTAGCGGTGTAGATCGTCACGCATGTGTGAACGAGACTCATGCAATGTTATTCCACTTGCCTTGCTTCGATACCATGATGCCAACTTATCTGGCTTGGCCAAGTGCTTTTTGTGGCGCGCCCCGATGTCGAGGTTGGCTTTCGTCATCTTTTTGATTGTGGCTTTCATCTCATCATGGATCGACGACGAATCCGACTTGGCCATCCGAACGAACCAAGGCTGGCTCTGGATATCAGCGATCGCCTCGCGCCAGTTGTTGAGCGAGTCTTCCTCCCGTGAAAGAGCGCTCCGAATCTGAGGCAGGTCCGAAAGGACAGACTCAACGCTGATTTCCGGCTTAGGATTGAGTACTCGCGGTCTTCCGGCGACATCCGACCGCACGCCAACGATAAAGATGCGATGTCGGTTCTGCGGAATTCCAAAAGATTCGGCCTTGATCAGAAACTCTTCGCCATCTGATGGTCCCTCTTCCATCCAAGGGAGAACGGCTTGTCGTCTATCCAGCGCATAAAGTCGATAGTGAAGTGAGCGCTTTCGCTCGTTTTCGGAGTCTTTCCCTGGCGATGATAGGTCGTCGAGGATCTTACTGACGATCCGACCTCCGTCATGTGTGGACGTAAGCAATCCCTTTACGTTTTCCATCACGAAGATTGCGGGCTCGTGGTCAGCCACGATCCTCAGATATTCTCTGTAGAGGGTATGGCGTTCATCCTTGGCAAAATCCTTGTTGTTGCGCATTCTGGATCGGCCAGCGATCGAATAAGCTTGGCAAGGAGGTCCTCCGAGCAAAACCCAGTCACGTCGATCACTGATTGCGCGCCGAACTCGACTGGCAACTAAGGCTGCTGGTTCCTTGCCGAGCTCAGCCTCCCAAGTAGTGTCTTGAGCGTATTGGGCCTGCGTTGGATACGCCGCATACAGCTGGCTGAGCGAAATCTCTCCAGAGAAATATGCGTCGAACTCAGGAGGCGCCGATTCGAAGCGTCGGAAGTACTTCCGGAGCGACAATGTGGCACACGCAATCGGGTCCTTTTCGATCGACAAGGCGACTTGGAATGGGGCCTGCCCATGATGCGTGAATGCGGCAAATCCTTCGCCTAATCCACCCGGGCCGGCGAAAAGATCGATGATCGGAATGGCGGCGTTGACGTTAATGGCACTCACCTATTTGCGACACAAGCCTACCAGGAACGATCGGTACTGGCCATGAGCTCTCGGCGCTGAAACTTTCCAAAGTCATTAGATATAGATCGCCGCCTGACGCGAATCTTGAGCAGAATACTCTGTGTGCTAGGCTTCTTTGATATTGCCGAAACTCGCCATCATCGCAGATTTTGAGAACTGATGTCGGCACTGGACGGGGAGGATAACGACTTGCTGCAAATGCAGAGTGGAATAGAGATGATCCCGGCCGCAGGACGCCTGATGGGCTCGTTGCGGGACATGGGCTATGAATTCACCACCGCGGTGGCGGACCTTGTGGATAACTCAGTCGAAGCGGGTGCCACAAAAGTCTCGATCGACATTGAATTCGAGGGGGAAAACTCTTGGGTACGCATCGCCGATAACGGCGCGGGGATGACGCCGTCCGCACTCCGCGAAGCGATGCGCTATGGGTCTTCCCGCGCGTACGCGGAAAATGACCTCGGCAAGTTTGGACTCGGCCTCAAGGTGGCCTCATTGAGCCAATGTCAGCGCCTCACGGTCGCGAGCCGCACAAGTCCCCATCGGGCGGACATAGCTGCCTACTGCTGGGATCTGACCCATATTGAAGCCACAAATCGTTGGGAGCTGCTCCCCGTCGCCCGCCGAAGCGATGGCCCTCCCATTCACGATCTTTTGATCGATTCGCCCGGAACGGTGGTGTTGTGGCAAAAACTCGATCGGATCCTCGGATATCAGGACCCAAACGGTGAGTCGGCGCGCCGCAGGCTCAATGGCATGTGCCGGGACGTGCAGGGGCACTTGGCGATGGTCTTCCACCGCTTCCTTGCGGGTGAAGCCAAGGGGCGTCGGAAGCTATCCATTCTGGTCAACGGCTATCTGTTGAGCCCTTGGGATCCGTTTGCACGCGATGAGCAAGCTACCCGCAGGCTGGATGCAGCCAGCATCCCGGTGCGACACGGAGACGCTCAAGGTCAACTGATCCTTGAGCCATTCATTCTGCCACATCAGTCCGAATTCTCAACGGTCGACAACTTCAAGCGCGCAAGTGGCCCAGCAAACTGGAACCAACAACAGGGATTCTACGTCTACCGGTCAGATCGTCTCATACAGAGCGGTGGATGGTGTCGGATAAGAACATTGGACGAGCATACGAAGCTCGCTCGTGTTGCATTGCATTTCTCGCCGCAGCTTGATGAAGCATTCCGAGTAAACGTCGCAAAGATGCGCGTGCAGCTTCCCACAGCAATGCGCGACCTGATCATGGAGGCCGTTTCTCCAGTTACCAAACTCGCGAACGATGTCTATCGCCGTACAGCCATTCGTGCAGAAAGGGGAAATCTCAAGTCCAACGGTTTGCAGACCGCAGCGGCAAAGCGAGGCAGATTGGATGTGCGCCGGCTGATAGAGGGGCCGTACTTTTCAGAGGTGATAGAATCGCTCCTATCAACCGCCAAACCCTTGGAACGGACGGTGATAGAGCGCGTAGCAATGCGCCTTCGAAAATCAACAAGACGCTAGTGGGCAGGTCGACTTGTTCCAGCTGCCGAGGTCTATTGCACGATTTCCTCCCATTGGACCCACCCTGTTTCTGGGGATAGGACCCACCTGATTTCCTGTCATTGAGCCCAGGTCGATTTCCTGGGATTGGACCCACCGGCGGCGGCCGCTCAGAGGCGGTTTTTGGCACTCCTGTACGTTCGTGGCCGGGCTCACGAGCGGGAGGGTGCGATGTCGCGGAGGACGCTGACGGTGGACCGGTACAAAGAGATCGAGCGGCTGCTAGCCGCCGGAAGGGGCATACGCGAGATAACACGGGCGCTAAAGTGCTCGCGCCGCCTGGTGCGGCAGATCCGCGATGGCGAACAGCGCTCGCCGGAGCAGCCCAGGAGCGTCGTGGACCCGCTATGGATGGCGCAGGTGGATTGGCTGGGTGTCATCCACGATCTGGGGCTGGGACACCCGCTGAAGTTCCTGTGGGAAGAGAAGGCGCAGGGCCTCACCACCTATTCCAACTTCTGGAAGCAGTTTTATCGGAAGTTCCCTCAGTATCGTGACGCCGCAGTCACGGCGCGCGACTTCGAGCCTGGCGAGCGCGTGGAGGTGGATTACGCCGGCGACAGTATCGAGTGGGTGGATCTGTCCACGGGCGAGATCCGCAAGGCCTACGTGTTTGTCTCGGGATTGGGCTTTAGCCAGTTGCTGTTTGCTTGGGCTGCCGAAGATACCCGCAGTCGCAACTGGCTTACCGCGCACCGACGGATGTTCGAGTTCTACGGCGGTGTAGCGCATGTGATCGTGCCGGACTGCCTCAAGCAAGGTGTTCTGAAGTGCCATCTGTATGATCCGGATCTCAACCCCGGATACGCCGAGTTGGCAGCTCACTACCACGCAGCCGTAGTCCCTGCTCGTGCCGGGCATGCAAAGGACAAGGCCGTCGTCGAAGGCCTGGTCAAGATCCTGATGCGCTACGTGCGCTTCCGCCATCGGCACCAGCGGTTCACGAGTCTGCCGCAGATCAACATTGCCTTGCGCGAGTGTATCGATCGGATCAACTGCCGTCCTCACTCGCGCTTTGGTGTATCTCGCCGCGAACGCTTCGAGAGCGTCGAGAAAGCGGCTCTGAAGCCCTTACCATCAGTACAGTTCGACGTCGGTGAGTGGCGCCAGGCGAAGCTGCATCCGGACTGCTATATCCAACTGGAGAGTGTTTACTACAGCGCTCCTCATATCCACCGTGGGAAGTTGCTGCGTGTCAAAGTAACCGAGCATCACGTGGAGATCTTCCTCGAGCTCGAACGCCTCGCCATCCACGTGCGCTGCCGTCACCGCGATGGTCGGCGGATCAAGATCGACGCGCACTTCCCACCGGCTTCTCAAGCCTACTATGAGGCCACTCCACAGAAGCTGCTCTCGCAATCCCGCTTCATCCACCCGGAGCTTCACCAGCTCGCCGTCGATCTCTTCAACGCCGACGTCTACGGCAACATCCGACGCGTGCAGGGACTCGTTCGATCGGCAGCCAAGGAGCTGCAGACGCAGGGCCGTGAACGCGCCAGCGCGCACATGGAAGCGGCGATTGCCCAGATGCGGCACTTCGACAAAGTGAGAGTCCCATACTTCCAGGCACTGCTCGCGCAGGCCCGTCATCGCAAACCCACCGACAACGATCCCTCGCGCGAGATCGTGCGCCTGCCTGGAAATCCTCTTCTTCGCTATGTCCGCGGCACCACTGCCGCGGTGGATCCCGTCCAACCCCACCAGGAGAAGTTGATACCATGAGTACTGCTGTTGCCCGTAACCTGATGGCCGAGATGAAGTTGCTCGGCATGATCGAGTCCTTTGACCGGCTCGTGACCGAAGCCACCCGTGAGCAATGGAGCTGCACGGACTTCCTCGATGCGATACTACAGGCCGAGAACGACTTCCGCAGCGAGCGCAAGACCAAGCGCCGGATCAAGGCGGCGAAGTTCGCTTTGCGCCCGAGCTTCGAGGACTTCGACTTCACCGCCAACCGCTCAATCACGAAAACGCAGATCAAGGATCTGTACAGCCTGCACTGGCTCGCGGACGCCCGACCAGTCCTGTTGATCGGTCAAACAGGTGTTGGAAAGACGTTCCTCGCCCAGGCGCTCGGCCTCCATGCTTGCGCAAAGGGCAAGGCGGTGTTGTATATGACCTTCACTACCTGGCTGGAAAACCTAGCCCTTGCACGCTCGTCCGGTACGTACCTGAAGTTCCGCGACAAGTGCGCCAAGCCTGATGCCATCATCCTGGATGACTTCGGGATGCGAAAGCTAACGGCCACCGAGGCGCAGGATCTGTGTGAGCTCCTCGAGGAGCGTTCGATCGACAAGTCCACCGTGTTCACCACCCAACTGCCGTTGGATCACTGGGCTGAAGTCATCGGCGACCCGGTCATCGCCGATGCGGTGCGAGATCGACTGGAGCATGCCGCCCTGACTATCACCATCACCGGCGAGAGCTACCGCGGGGTCAAAGCCCGGAAACTTGCCGCCAAGAAGAAAGCCGAGTAATCATCCGTCCCGACGGCACCCGCCGGTGACCCATGCAAGGTGGGTCCAATCACAGGAAATCGGATGGGTCCTTACGAGGAAATCCTGCAGCCATTGGATCGGCTGCGGCGTGACGCGGTCTCCAAAGCGCTTCTCAACGGCCTCGAGCATCAAGTCTCGGATCATCTCGCCGCTGATGCCGCCGGTGCTGGCACACCAGGTGATGACTTCTCGATCACAGGTATCCAGCGCAAAAGCGACGCGTACGACCTGGCCGTCCCAACAGGCGATCTCGAAGCCATCCGAGGTCCATCGCAGATTGGGTCGGATCGTGATGATCTGGCCATCGTGAGCACGACCTGGCGGCTTCCCCGTGTATCGCTGTAGCAGAAGTCCGTTCTGCGCCATCAGCCGGTACATCCGTTTATGGTTCAGCCGAGAAAGTCCGAGTGCAGCGCGCTCCCGATTGAGCAAAGCACCGATCCTTCGATAACCGTAGGTAGGCCGCTCATCGACCAACCTACGTACCGATTCCAACAACTCGGCATCCTCAGCTTTCCGATATCGCGCCCGCGGCTTGGAACCTTGACGCAGTCGCTCGTGGAGACGCGATCGCGAGACTTCCAAGACCTTGGCAACCCGCCTCACGGCGTATCGTCCTCGGGTAAGGACGGCAAGCGCGGTATCCATTTTTTTCGTGGGCCACTTTGACTGCCTCACGCAGGATCTCGTTTTCCAGGGTTTTCTTCCCCAGAACGCGCTCGAGCTCACGAATGCGCTTCTGCGCCGCACGCAGCTCTTCTCTGGATACCACTTCGTCATCAGCCCGAACCGCTTCTTTTCCGCCTTCGGCCATCCTCCGTCTCCATCCAAACAGCAGACTGGGAGCTATACCATGCTTGCGGGCCACGAAGGAAATCGACATGCCAGGCTGTCCGGCTTCGGCCAAGACCGCCATCTTCTGATCCAATGTGTAGCGCCTGCGGCGCTGGATGCTGGACAGAATCTCGACTCGATCAACACCATTACTCATAGGCGTACGACTAGGTTTATGCCTAGCTCCTATTTCAACGCACTATGTCCGGTCCAATTGGGGGCCGCTCCATAAAGTAACTCCTCAGCTCTCACAGCGCGAGCGCCATCGGCGAAGTGGTACAAGGGCAGCATCCGAGTCCATCCCGCGCAGGGGTTCCGATCCCGAGCCTAGCGAAGTCGCCTCGAGCAAGCCAACCGGCGCTATTCCAGCCACCAACCGCAACGCCTCGCTGGGAGGGCTTGCCGCCCAAAGTCCAGCCCCATGCCCTGGCGCTCCTCGTGCGATTGCTATGCGCGCACGTACGAACAAGCGGCGCACAGGTCGCTCAGGCGGTGCGCGATGAGTGAGAAGATCCGACCGCATCACCTGAAACACAAAGCTCGATAAAGGCGTTGTCGATCCAACGTCCTAGCCGTGGCCGCCTTCTGGGACTCTCCCGGCGCCTCGCTCAAACTCAGTTGCGCCGGGTTCTCGATCAGCGAGAGTCGCTCGCTCTTGCTGCCGAAGAACTGTCGCTCGAACCAGGCAATCCGATGCTCGAGTGACTGAATCCGAGCGGCCTGGGACCGGGTCACTTCACGCCACTGCGCCGCGGTGAGATCGCTCATCTCAGTGTCCACGGGCTCGTGTTTTGACGGGCCTTCTGACATAGCAACATCATACGCGTTACCGTTCCAGAGTTGGAGTATTTTGACTGCCCGGCAGGCGATAACGCTTGCGTCGACGACCGGGTTCGATCCCTTCGAGCAGCAGCTTCAATCCGGTGACCTGCCTGGCGATTTTCGGACCAGCTGATATTTGAGAGGATGGCTTCTCGGGGCGGACCAGGGAGCCATGAAGAAGAGCCGATTTTCTGAAGACCAGATGGTGAGGATTCTGCGGGAGGCCGACACGAGCTCGGTGACTGAGGTCGCCAAGAAGCACGGGGTTAGTGAGCAGACGATCTACCTGTGGCGCAAGCGCTTTGGCCAGTTGGAGGCGGTGGATGTGAAGCGACTGCGGCAAATCGAGAGTGAGAACGCGAAACTGAAGAAGCTACTGGCCGAGCGCGATCTAGAGATCGATTTGATGAAGGAGATTGCGCGAAAAAAATGGTGAGCGCGCCCGCGCGTCGTCGACAAGTAGAGTACCTCCAACACGGAGGGCTGTCGATTCGACGAGCGTGCGTGCTGCTATCGGTGGCTCGATCAAGCCTGCGATACCGGTCGAGTCTGGTCGAGCGTGACGCGCCGGTGTTGGCTGCGATGCGCGAGTTGTCGGCTCAATATCCACGCTACGGGTATCGACGCATACAGGTGTTCCTGGAGCGCCGCGGGCAGCTCATGAGCGCCGATCGAGCCCATCGGATCTGGCGGCAGGCCGGCCTTCAGGTGCCTCGTAAAAGGCCCCGCAGGCGTGTAGCCGGCGCTCGGCCGCGCCCTCTGTCGCCCACCGGGATAGGGCACATTTGGGCCTACGACTTCGTATTCGATGCCTGTGCAAACGGCCAACAGCTGAAGTGCCTGACGGTCGTGGATGAGTACACCCGCGAGTGTCTCGCCATCGACGTGGCTGGTGGTATCCGCTCGGCACGGGTCATCGAGGTCCTGTGCAGGCTCGTCAGCGTTCATGGGGCTCCGAAGTATCTTCGCTCAGACAACGGCCCCGAATTTGTGTCCAGGGCCGTGTTGAAATGGCTCACCGAAACAAACATCGATACTGCGCACATCGATCCAGGGAAGCCTTGGCAAATGGCCTGAATGAGTCTTTCAACGGAAAATTCCGCGACGAGTGCTTGAGCATGCAATGGTTCAAGAACCGCGTCGATGCCAAGGTGATCATCGAAGACTTCCGCTGTCAATTCAACCAAATTCGCCCGCACTCGAGCCTCGGACAGCGAACGCCTCTGGAGTTCAAACGCCAACTGTTGCAGTCTATGCCCGAGCCCGGAGCTTCTCCCGTCCCTGACGGGCCGTGAGACTGCGCCACGGGGAAGAACGATTTATCCATCAACAACCGAGCCTCGATCGAAGATCATCCTAAAACTAACAATGGCCCGAGAAAAGCCGGCAGGTCAGGCGATCTCAAACAGAGCCCACTGAGCCGGATTGATCTTCTCGCTCTTGGGACTGTAGATCCGCCGGATGAGAGGCTCTGTCCAACAAACATTCCAGTTTTTCGACCCATCGCCCGAGCATGCAGTGGATTAAGAACCGGATCGATGCGAAGATCCTGATCGAAGACTTTCGACGTCGGTTCCATGAGGCTCGCCCACACTCGGTCGTGGGGAAACTGACGCAAGTGGAGTTCGAGCGTCAGAATCCAATCCCGATCGAGCCATTTGCGAAGGTTGAAATGGTTCGTAAAATGCTGGCAGGCCAAGTTTGTGCAACTGACCCGACGGAAATCCCCGTTTGAGTTGCTCCTGCGCTGCGAGATCGCCATGTAACACATGCCTACAGAGAGAGAGTGAAATATCCTCATGTAGCAAAAATTCCCACTCTGACACAGTGCGACTTAGACGCGGACCGGCTGACTAGGCATTGTGAAGGCCAAGACTCGACGCCTCCTCGAAACGTCTGGACAGCCGAAGCGGATGTCTTTGATGACATTGTTGATCAGCAAGTGGAAAACGTGAATTGCCGTGGACCCACACGCAGGAATGCTATTGACAGAACAGAAGACGTCCCGCACGGTTCCGGCTCAACTGACAGATGCGCACCGGCTCGCTGACATGATCGTGCTCGATCGAGCAAGTGCCACCTATTGCGAATCGGATCAAACTGCTCGTGAATCCGCGCCACGTCCTTGCTCAACGCGCAAGGGCTAAATGCTGAGACGAAAAGCGACAGACCCAATCACTGCTGATCAATTTCAAGGATGAGTCAATGGAACGACAGAGTTACGGAGTTCTCGCGGCTACCGAGTCAATTTACAATCTCGGTCAGGGAGCCAGTCCGGATAGACATGGAACAGAGTCGGCTGCCGAAACAGGAGGAATTCAGGATCTCCATCGTCGGATAGTTGTTGCAGCGACGTTCACAGCCGATCCAATCACCAAGCCGTTAGAGTTTTGGATGCATCGCTTGGAGATCCAGTCGAGAATAGAGATTGCTCCTTACGGACAGCTGTTTCAGTCGCTGCTCAATCCAAGCAGTTGTCTACGCACAAATATCACCGGTTGCAATGTTCTTCTGATCCGAGTGGGAGATTGGGCTCGTGATCGTGCGGGAGGCCAAGATGTAACAAATCATATCCGGTCTGTATCCGAGGAATTTATCGGTGCGGTTGAGATCTATGGTGAACAGGTCAAGACACCGACGATCGTCGTCTTCTGTCCGACCACTCCGTCAGAGTCCAAAGATGAGGCTGGCGAGATCGAAGCCGTTCAGAGTCGCGTGTCGGCGCAGTTGGCAGGCATGCCGAGCTTTACTTGTATAACGCATGACCGCCTGCAAGTGATGTATCCGGTAGAGTACCTTTTTGATCACACGTCGGACCGAATCGGACACATTCCATACACCCATGACTACTTCGTAGCTGCGGCCACCATGGTCGCACGGAGTGTCGCCGCATTCTTAAAGACCAGGTGGAAGGTGATCGTCGTCGATGCTGACAACACCCTTTGGGATGGTATTTGCGGCGAGCTGGGCGCGAATGGGATCGTCGTCACTCCTGCACATGCGGAGTTTCAGAAGAGTCTCTTGCAGCAACGAGACCTCGGAATGCTGTTGTGTCTCTGTAGCAAGAACAATCTGTCAGATATTGATGCTGTATTTGACGCGAATGAAATGCCCATAAAGAAGGATCACTTCATCTCAATGCGCGTGAACTGGTCTCCAAAATCATCAAACCTTGTATCAATGGCAGACGAGCTCGATCTGGCATTGGACAGCTTTGTGTTCATTGACGATAGTCCCATCGAATGCGCAGAAGTTGAGACGACGTGTCCCCAAGTCCTCACTCTTCGGTTTCCACCTTCTCCTGAGTTGATTAGAAACTTTATAGATCACGTTTGGGCATTCGATTCTGTAGGTGCAACCGAAGACGCAAAAAATAGGTCGTACCAATACGAAACAAACAAACGAAGAAAGCGGGAGTTTGATAAAATCGGGAATATTGATCAATTCATGTCGTCTCTCGACCTGCAGGTTGAAGTCAGTCGCATGCAAGAGTCGCAGCTGCCGCGGGTTTGCGAGTTGGTTCTTAGAACCAATCAATTCAATTGTTCCAATAAGAGACGCAGGATAGGCGAGATAGAATTTGCTTGGAAATCTCAGCTATTTGAAATATTCACCGTAATCGCTCGAGATCGATTCGGCGACTACGGATTGGTGGGAGCAGTCTTTTCTGTCAACCGATCGCCGTGTTTGGAAATCGACACCTTCGTATTGAGCTGCCGTGCGTTGGGCCGCGGTGTGGAACATCGCGTGGTTAATTCTTTGGCCGTGTTTGCCCGAGAGCAGGGTCTTTCGACAATCGACATCAGGTTCGTGGGAACTCATCGGAATCAGCCAGCGCGGGATTTTCTGGGCGCGAATTTCGAGCAGTTTCGCGCCGGGACCGATGTGGGTTTCGACGAAAGAACGGGCTCGAATTTCCGTGTTCCGGTTGAGTTTGCTGCTGAGATAAGGCCTGCAGGGTTTTCAATGACACCAGGAGCTGTCGAGGAACGTCGCTTACCCAAGACGACCAAGGGTAAAGACTCAAACAAATGGCACCGCGTGGGACAGGAATTGGATCGTATAGAGGCCATCTCTCGGGAAATTGCTCGGGCCGATGCGAAAGGTCGCGATGCAGTAACTGACTACGTGGCGCCGGCGAACGGGATGGAAAGGGAGTTGGTGCGCATATGGTCGCAACTGTTGCATATCCCTCGCATAGGAATACGAGATGATTTCTTTGACCTGGGTGGCGATTCGGTGCTCGCCGTTCAACTGATCGCGAGGATTGAATCAGAAATGAAACTAGACCTTTCTTTGGCAGAGATATTTGACGCACCAACTGTTCGCGAAATGGCAATGCGGCTTGCGAGCGGGCGCCAATCAGCTGCTGCGATTGTTCCCAGGCAGCGCTCAATAGCCGCTCCTCTATCGTGGACTCAGCAGCGCCTTTGGTTCATCGACCAACTCGAACACCCCAATGCGGCCTATCACGTGCCAATAGTGATACGACTCTTCGGAGATTTGGATGAGTCAGCACTAAGATCTTCATTGGACTCGTTATTGGAACGACACGAAATCCTTCGCATGGTCTTTCTGGAGCGGAACAACGAATTGGTGCAGCAGCTGACCGGTCCGCGAAGAATCAGAATGAATGTGGTCGATTTGCGCAGTAAGGCTGTCGAACAGGAAGCAGCTGAGACTGACGACGAGTTCTTACAGCCATTTGATTTGAGCAAAGGGCCGCTGATCAGAGCTCGGCTTCTGAGAATCTCGGACAGCGAGCACGTACTTCTGGTCGTTATGCACCATATAATCTCGGATGGCTGGTCGCTGTCCGTTCTTTGTCATGATTTGGGAGTTCTCTATTCAGCGCACACTGGTCGAGGCGATCATCAGATGTCTCCACTGCCAATTCAGTACGTCGACTATGTCGACTGGCAGCAGAATCACGTCCGAGGAATTCTTCGGGATCACCAGCTCAAATATTGGACAGAGAAACTGCGTGGATCGCCTCCGATCCTCAAAGTCCCAGCGGACAGAGCCCGACCGGCAACCCAATCATATAGAGGCTCCAATCTCCGATTTGAAATTGACCCGAAGGCGACGCTCCAGATAAGAGAGTTCTCCCGGCGCAATGATGTAACTGTAGCCATGACGACGCTCACTGCATGGTTTGTCCTATTGTTCCGCTTGAGCGGGCAAGATGACATTGTAATTGGAATGCCGGTGGCGAATCGGGGGCGTGCGGAACTGGAGGGGCTCATAGGCTACTTCGCCAATACGCTTGCAATTCGAATACGGGCCGGAGCGAGGACTACCATTGCGTCGCTAATCGAAAATGTGAGAACCGCGATGATTGGGGGGCTGGAGAATCAGGATATAGCCTTCGAACAAGTTGTCGAGGCTCTGCAGCCTGTACGGAGTCTGAGCCACGGTCTACTATTTCAGTCCATGTTTGTATTTCAGAACACTCCCCGGAGAGTGATGGAATTTCATGGTCTGAACGCCGTGCGTGAGCATGTATTTCTGCCCGTGGCACAGTTCGACCTGACGATGATCATTCATGAGTCCGATGGAAGGTTAGATTGCAATCTAAATTACTCCCGTGATCTGTTCGATGACTCAACGGTCGCAGCATGGGGTGACATGTTCACTGCTGTGCTGAGGCAGATTCCCCAAGATTTGACGCTGACAATTAGCAACATTCCACTGATTAGCGAAGCTCAGCGACGGACAGTCATTCACGCGTTTAACACGATGGAACCATTCGATAGTCGAAAACAAATACATGAGCTGTTTGAGGACCAAGCAAATTTGCATCCTGACGCCATTGCTGTTATCTACCTGGGCCAGCGTGTTACGTATGGAGAACTGAACTCAAAAGCGAATAAACTCGCACACTACATTCTGAAAAATGGCGCTGCTGCCGGCACGTGTATACCAATACTTCTATCGCGGTCCACGGACTCATTGGTGGCTCAGATTGCGATATTAAAATGCCGGTGCACGTACGTTCCTTTGGATCCAGAGTTTCCCATTGAAAGGCTGAAATTTATTATTGGCGACTGCGACGCCACATTACTGATTACAGGGGAAGATGACTTGAGCCTCGCCGGGCCAAAGACGGTAAACGTACAAAAGCTAGAGGGTCAGATTGCCTCAATGTCATCGAGAAACCCTTGCATTGGAGGTCCTCGGGGAATACCCGCCTACCTAATGTACACATCCGGCTCCACTGGAGTTCCAAAGGGAGTGCTGGTATCTCATGAGGGGGTGGTGCGCCTCGTAACAAATACATCGTACGTGCAAATTTCCCGCCATGACTGCTTTGCTCACCATAGCAACACAGCCTTTGACGCATCCACCTTCGAAGTTTGGGGCGCATTGTTGAATGGCGCACGGATCTGTGTAATTCCTCGGAATACCGTATTGGAGCCGAAAGAATTCTCCGATGCTCTCATCGGCAGTCAGGTCAGCATCCTCTGGATGTCTGTGGGTCTGTTCAACCAATATGCGGCACGACTGAGCTCTTGTTTCGAGGGGTTGAGATATTTAATCGTCGGAGGTGATGCACTGGACCCGGAGATAGTAAATCGGGTAATGCGTACCAGCAGACCGCAGGCATTCCTAAATGGGTATGGACCGACTGAGTGCACCACATTTTCGACGACATATTCCATCGAAAACATCGCGGGCCCGATCACAAGCATTCCGATTGGAAGTCCAATTTCTAACACCCAGGTGTACATTCTCGATACTGGACTACATCCAGTTCCGATTGGAGTTCCCGGAGATCTGTATGTCGGCGGTCCAGGAGTCGCCCTCGGATACCTAAACCGCCCCGAGGCGACTGCAACGCGCTTTTTACCCGATCCATTCACTACGGTGAAAGGGGCGCGGATGTACCGAACCGGAGATCGAGGGCGTTGGCTGAAGGGCGGCAATATAGAATTCCTTGGAAGAGATGATGAGCAAGTAAAACTGCGAGGATTCCGAGTTGAGTTGGAGGAGATTTCGTCTAGGATTTTGGATAATTCTGGAGTGAGTGAGGCCGTCGTCGTTGTGCGGGAGCGGAGGAAAAATGATAGGCAACTGATCGCATACTTTGTGGCTAGCAGCGAGCCGGCTCCTACCGCGGGAGGGTTACGCGCGCACCTCAAGGCAGTGTTACCCGAATATATGATCCCGAGCGCGTTCGTTTGCCTCGAAAATCTGCCGCTCACACCAAATGGCAAGGTGGATCGTTGTGCACTCCCAGAGCCTTCGGCAGACGCCTACGCTGGGGATCACTATGAGGCGCCGCGCGGAGAGACCGAAGCAAAGCTTGCCCACGTCTGGCAGATGCTCCTCAACGTAGACCGCGTCGGGAGAGATGACAACTTCTTCTCCTTGGGCGGGCACTCACTGCTAGCTACCAGGATAGCCACTCAAGTCCGCGAGTTGTTTGGAGTGGAGCTTCCAGTCAGGGCATTCTTTGAATCGCCCACGATTGCCCGGATCGCTGTCCGAATCGAAGCGGCAAGGTCGAAGGCGCCAGCCTTGCAGCCCGCGCTGATATCGGGCGATGCTCAAAAGCTCAGCCGCGAGATCCGTGCTATGAGTGCGGAAGGCGTTCGCGCACGGCTCGCGGAACTTGAGAAGCAACTTGCGGAAGGTGTTGACGGCCGTAAATGACGCGGCCGGACATGAAGACGGTATAAAGACAATATTTCAAGGACGAAATATATGCCAGAGATCGGAGACCTTGGCTCGCAACTTCCCGATGACCTCGACACGGAAAGGCGGCGATTGCTTCAATTACTACTCGATGTTGAGCAACGCCGACGTAATTCCCTCGAGCCGATTCGGGCATACTCGTCGCGAGGCGACCGAGTTGCTGCATCGTTTGCCCAAGAGCGTTTGTGGTTTTTGGATCGAGTTGGATTGGTTGGCGCGGCTTATAATGTGCCACTGACCATACGTCTGTTTGGTGAACTCTCCGAGTCGGCGCTGGAGCAGAGCTTCCGAGCCATTATTCGCAGGCACGAGACCCTTCGCACTACGTTTTCTGAACAGGATGGCGCGCCAATCCAGGTGATCGGGTCGAGTTCACGGTTGGATCTCCGGCGGGTGGATATCTCTCACATCGAGCCCGTCACGGTGCGAGAAGAAAGTCTGCGAGAACTCATGAGATCCGAACAACTTCAGATATTTGACCTGGAGAAGGGACCGCTGCTACGCGTGAGCTTGGTCACGCTCGGTAAACGTGAGCACATGCTGCTAGTTACCATACATCACATTATCGTTGATGGCTGGTCAATGGAATTGCTTCTGCGTGAGCTGAGCGCCTCGTATAGACGTTACGTTGCCGGAGAAGAAGTGTCTGTGCCGGCTCTTCCCATTCATTATGCTGATTACTCCATATGGCAACGCGAGCGTCTTCAAGGGACCTTCCTACAAGAACAGCTGCGATATTGGAAAGGCCAATTGGAGGGGGCTCCGGCGCAGTTGAATCTTGTGACCGACCGGATTCGGCCGCAAGTGGAGTCGTTTCGCGGCGCGATAGTCAGATTTCGACTACCAGAAGCTTTAGTCGACGGCCTCAGAGACCTGATGACCCGCGAAGAGTCCACTCTGTATATGGTCATGCTGGCAGCCTTTCAAATATTGTTATCAAAATGGAGCGGACAACAGGATGTCGTGATTGGGTCGCCGATTGCGAATCGCCGCAATGTGGAACTGGAGGATATGTTAGGTTTCTTCGCAAATACTCTCATCATGAGATCGAGCGTAGCTCCAGAATTGCCTTTTTACGAATTTCTTCAGCAAGTCAAGGAGACAACGCTCGCGGCTTACGAGCATCAGGATCTGCCATTTGAGATTCTAGTAAGAGAGCTTCGACCTGAACGGAGCCTCACTCGGCAACCAGTATTCCAGGTTGCGATGGCAGTTCAGAACTTTCCTCTGGAAAGGCTGGCTCTCCCAGGGCTGACTTGGCAACTGGAGTTCCCGCCCTGGACGACGACTCACTTCGACCTGATGCTCCACATACAGGAGCGTGAAAATGGAATACATGGTGTCTTCGAGTTTGCCACGGGCCTGTTTGACGAAGAAACAATCGAGCGCATGACGAAGCAGTTTGTCGTCTTGCTCGAGAGTGTGATGGCCAATCCGGATTGTCCAATCGCTCGATTGAATATATTGGACGAGTCCGAGCGACGGGGCCTGGAGAAACTCTCGGGCACACTACGGCAAACCACGTCAGATAAGTGTATTCATGACCTGTTCGTTGAGCAGGCGGCTCGTACGCCAAGGTCGACCGCGGTGACGTGCGGGCAGGCGCAAATTTCGTATGCCGATCTCGATTCGAAATCCGATCGCTTGGCGGCGTTGCTGGAATCCGAGGGAGTTGTTGCGAACGACTTCGTGGCTATTTGTATGGACCGCAGCATCGATATGATCGTCGCCATATTGGGCGTGTTGAAGGCTGGCGCCGCATATGTACCATTGGATCCCAACTATCCTTCCGGTCGTCTTCAGTACATGCTGGAGGATTGTCGGCCTAAGGTCTTGCTTACGCAGGGCAATTTGCTGGAGTGTGTGACGCAGAGCTCGATAACAGTTATTCCAATTGATGGTCTAAAGACAATCGATTCTCACGGCCATCGTATCAGAGCATCTCGCACCTCCAGTCCAACTGATCTTGCCTACGTTATATACACGTCCGGATCTACTGGCGCCCCAAAAGGCGTAATGGTGGAGCATCGAAACGTGAGCAGATTGTTCACGGCCACTGACGAGTGGTTTGAATTCTCATCCGAGGATGTGTGGACTTTGTTTCATTCGATCTCATTCGACTTTTCAGTCTGGGAGATTTGGGGCGCGCTATTGTATGGTGGACGGCTCGTCATTGTCCCGCGTAGTACCGCACGCTCCCCGCTGGAATTCTATGAGCTTGTTTGCAGGGAGGCCGTCACTGTATTGAACCAGACTCCCAGTGCCTTTACGCAATTTATACAGGCGCAGGCTGCCACTCCCATGCTCCATAGCTCCCTGAGGTTAATCATATTTGGGGGGGAGAAGCTGGACCTTCGTACGCTTCGTCCGTGGATCGAGAGAAATGGAGCCGATTCTCCGAAGCTCGTGAATATGTATGGCATTACCGAGACGACTGTACACGTGACGTATTGTCCCATCACGCAGTCGGAGCTCGATTCCGGCCGTAACAGTCCGATTGGTCGCCCGATACCTGATTTAACAATACGCATACTCGACCAACTTCAGCAGCCGGTTCCGATCGGAATTGTAGGAGAGATGCAGGTCGGCGGTGCGGCTGTGTCCCGTGGTTACCTCAACCGTCCCGATCTCACTGCGCAACGTTTTATCGAAGAGACCGATGCCGTGGGGCAAAAGATTCGCTTCTACCGAACTGGAGACCTAGGCAGGTGGCGACCGGATGGGACAATAGAATATTTTGGTAGAAATGATAGCCAAGTGAAGCTGCACGGTTATCGAATTGAGCTAGGTGAGATTGAGGCTACCTTGGAAAGCCATCCCGGTGTGAAGAACGCGGTGGCGGTCATCCGGGAGGATGTGCCCGACGAAAAGCAGATCGTGACCTATATTGTGCCAGCTGAGCTGGCAGCGGCCAAGCTTCCATCAGCAGCTGATCCGGCCGAAATTCGCCGCGAGATCGTTCACAACTGGACTGAGTTGTACGAGGAAACCTATGGAATTGCTGAACCTGAGACTGGACCGACATTCGTTGGTTGGAACAGCAGCTACACAGGAGAGGCAATTCCTTCGGAGGAAATGGAGGAGTGGCTGTCCTGCACAATTGAGCGAATTCGTGCCTTCAATGCAAATCGTATCTTGGAGATTGGGTGTGGCATGGGGCTGCTGCTCCAGCACCTTGCCCCTGGTGCCCAGCTGTACGTCGGAACAGACATCTCTTCTGCGGCTCTAGAAAGACTCGGTAGATGGATTTCCGCGCGAGAGGATTTGAGCCGAGTACGGTTACTGCACAAATCAGCAACCGAGCTTCAGGATCTGGAGCCCAATTCCTTTGACTTGGTCGTGCTCAACTCTGTTATCCAATATTTTCCAGACCGGGAATATCTTGAGGGCGTGATACGGGATGCGATCCGGCTGGTTGGTCCGAACGGCGTCATATTCATTGGAGATGTCAGGCACCTTGGGTTACTTGCGCTGTTTCATACTTCGGTGGAACTTGAGAAGGCGGCTCCCTCTGTTCATATCGATCAGTTGAAGAGGCGAATCGCCCGGTCTGTGGCTCAAGACAAAGAGCTGGTCGTTCACCCCAGGTTCTTTGGTCTTCTCTCGCGGAAATTTCCTCAAATCCAAAGGGTAACCATTCGTTTAAAGGAAGGTCGGGCCGAGAACGAACTAACACGTTTCAGATTCGATGTTTCGATATATGTGAACGGCAATAGCGACACGGAGACGCTGTTCGACCAAGTTGATTGGCAGGACGTCGGCACTCTTGATGTCTACGCGGCACATTTGGCGCAGCGACTTTGGCATGCAGTGCGAATTCAATCTATTCCAAATGGGCGACTCGTACGCGAAGCGGCAACCCAGAAGCTGATTGACACTGTAGAGCCCCAACTGGAAATCGCATCGCTGCGTCGGCATCTGAGGGAACTGAGTCCCTATGCAGTTGATCCTCAGGCGCTCATAGAATTAGCGCGCGCCCATGACTACGAATGCTCTGCAGTACCTGGTGAGAGCACCAACTTTGAACTTCAGCTGGTGGATTGTCGTCGTTCGCCGCCCGTCTCCTCCAGAAGCCGCGGCAGAGACGATGCAATTTCGTTGACTGAATTAACGAACGAGCCGACTGAGAACGAGGTCAAGCTCAAGCTCGTTCCACAACTGAGAAACTTTCTGCAAGGGAAGCTTCCTGAACACATGATCCCTTCGGGATGGGTGGTACTGAAGAAGATTCCGCTTACAGAAAACGGGAAGCTAGATCGCAAAGGACTCCCAGCACCTGAGCTGGGCGCTTATCTGAGCCAAGAGTATGAGGCACCACGTGGCGCCATGGAACAGGCATTGGCCTCCATTTGGCAAGAGTTGATGCAGGTTGACAGAGTTGGTCGTAGTGACAACTTTTTCGAGCTAGGTGGGCACTCTTTATTGGGCTTGAAGTTGTTGGCCGCTATCAACAAGAAGTTTGGATCGGACCTCAGAGGCCTCGACCTGTATAAGAGCCCAACCATCTCCCGGCTTGCCGAGCTACTCATGCAGGGTACTGCGGCGGACGACTTGGTAGACTTGTCTTCGGAGGCAGTTCTTCCCGCAGATATCGTTGGGGGGGCCGTACTTGGCCGATCTCCCGAGTCTATTCTGCTCACAGGTGCCACTGGTTTTGTCGGACGTTTTCTCCTATGTCAATTGCTGAGGGAAACTGATGCAGTGATCTATTGCCTCGTCAGAGGAGCGTCAGAGACACAGGTGCGCGAGCGACTGAAGGAAACTCTCATACGGTGGGACCTTTGGAACGATGAATTTGAACCACGCGTACTCGCGATTGCAGGTGATCTGAGTGGTGTCCGTATGGGGATAGATTCGGTTCATTACTATAATATGTGTCGGGTTGTTGATGTGATATTTAATTGTGGGACGAGTATGAACCACTTGGAGACGTACTCGATGGCCAAGCGCGCGAACGTGGAGGGGATTAAAGAGTTACTTCGATTTGCCGCAAACCAGCGAACCAAAGTTGTTCATCACATTTCCTCGCTCGGAGTATTTGGGACGGTTGGATTGGCTGGTACTCGTTTCGTCGATGAGCAGACGCCAATCGACGATGAGAAGCATTTGTCATCTCAGGGATATCTAGCGAGCAAATGGGTGGGCGAGAAGCTGATCTCCCTGGCCACGGAGCGTGGGATCCCTTGCAATATATTTCGCCTGGGACTCGTATGGGCTGACACGGCGAAAGGTCGTTATGACGACTTGCAGTGGGCGTATCGAATAATTAAGAGCTCACTTCAGTCCGGTTTTGGAATAAAGAATTATCGCTACGGATCACCGCCAACACCCGTCGACTATGTGGCTCGCTCAATTGCATATTTGTCAAAAGAACATAGAGATGGCGGCGCGACCTTTCATATTTCGTCGACGAAGAAAATGGAGGAAGGGTTGTTCGAGAGGTTGAATAGGGTCGCGAATACAGACCTAGAGCTACTGTCAATGTTTGAATGGATTGGAGAAATGAAGCGCTTACACGAAAGCGGAATCTCTCTTTCCCAGGTTCCGTTGATTGAATTTGCATTCAACATGGATGAGCAGAGTTTTAATCGCCACCAGCGCGATCTCCATGCGGCGGATTTGCAATTCCGCTGCGCCAAGACGCATCGAGAACTCGAGTTGGCGGGTATCGTTGCCCCAGAGCTCAGCGATGAACTTCTTCGATCCTGCATCAAAAGTATGGTCCAAACGGATCGAGATCTTCGTGATCGGGAAATGAATGGACGTGTCCGATGGGTTTGAACCTTTTGCTGGTCGTCTGCTTAGAAGTCCAAATTATAATAGTGAGGAGTTACTTGGATGCTATAGCACTGAGGCGGCTCATTTCTCTGCCGACATTGTAAGGGCTGCCTCGATCTATTCGAGCAATCGAGGTCACCCATCTTCGCGGGGGATGCGCCATGGAGTGTGGTTGCAATCATTGGCAGGCAGTGCTTGACAAGCGCAAAGCGGTATTTGGACGCATCACATCCCGCGCGCCGGACGTCTGACAGTCCGAGGCGCCTTTCACAGGCTGAAGCGCAGTCACAGGTGCAGCTGATCTGCAAGCTTGGCAAGAATGACCATCGTATTCGATTAGCTCTCCTAATGCATTTGCGTGTGCCTTCGGCGATGTCTCATTTTTCGAGGCAGCTCGTCTAGGTTACAGGTGCATTGCCGACCCGATAAGAGCCAGGCTTCTTCGCAAGCATGCAAGGAACTAAAAACTCGCAAAAATACAGGGACAGCATGCTCAAGCGCTTGGGGCTGCAATGTAGAAGGTCAGAGCGGAGGTTGCTCCACCAAGCCGGTGGAAACATTCGAACTATCCGCCGACTACAGTTTCCTTGTCGGCAACACGCCGCCATTTGATCCAAGAATGCGCCCACATACTGCCGGGCTGTAACTCGATTACCACTACTAGATTCCATTCGGGCCAATATATGGGGAGCGGGAATTTTAATGGGCGTATGCAGGTAGATGGAGTGTCAGTGCCATCTACGAGTGATGAAATAGTTGATGTTGAAAATCCCTATTCAGGTGAAAAAATCGGGACCATTCCGGTCGGAACCGAAGCTGACGTAAACAAAGCTGTTCGGTCTGCGCGGGCCGCTTTTGAAGACGGGCGCTGGATGGGTGCCCCGCAGTTGCAGAAGAAAAAGGTTCTCCACAAATTTGCCGACCTGATCAATGAGCGAGAGGGTGATCTAGATGCTTTGGACGCTGAAGAGATGGGAAAGCCGGTTCAGCTCGCATTTGGAAATGCTTCCGCAGCGGCAAACATCGTTAGATTTCACGCTGAGGCTGTTGATAAGGTTCTTGGCGATGTCTTCTCCAGTGGCCAAACGAGCTTCATAGCGCAGACGCGCGTTCCAAGAGGTGTCGTCGCTGGCATTATTCCGTGGAATTTCCCAACCATAAATGCCGTTCTCAAGATTGCACCCGCGTTAGCAACCGGAAATTGTCTGATCGTAAAGCCATCCGAGCTGTCATCGCGGTCCAGTATCCTCCTTTGTCAATTGGCCCTCGAGGCTGGCCTTCCTGCTGGCGTGCTGAATGTAATTCCGGGCTTGGGTCGGACCGTAGGGCGTGCTCTAGCGTTGCACAACGATGTCGACATGTTGGCATTTACGGGTTCGACGGATGTCGGCAAGCAAATGCAGAGATTCTCGAGCGAATCAAATATGAAGAGGGTGCTCGCGGAATGTGGAGGAAAGTCAGCGCAAATCGTTCTCGACAAAAGCGTTGATCTCGATGCAGTGGCTGAGTCAATTGCTGCTTCGATACTGACAAACCAGGGCCAGTGGTGCTCGGCTGGGTCGCGGCTACTCGTGCACGAGTCGGTTGAATTGGCATTGATCGAGAAGGTGATTCAGCGATTCAAGCGGATCGACATCGGTGATCCAAGATCACCGACCGTCACATTCGGACCGTTGGTTAATTCGGCTCATTGTGGACGGGTTCTACGTCACGTGGAGCTGGCGCAGCAGGATGGGGCCGAGATTGCTTTTGGGGGGCAGCGGCTGCAGGAGCGATCGGGTTGTCAGAGCTTCGTCTCGCCTACCCTGTTGCGTCGAGTCCGGTATCAAATGAATGTCTCCCAGGAAGAAATATTCGGCCCCGTTCTTTCGGTGACAACATTTAGGGAGCAGGATGAAGCCATTTTCCTCGCGAACTCAACCCGATTCGGGCTCGTTGCGACCGTTTGGACCGAGAGCATTTCAGCCGGTATGCGATTTTCGAGGAAGATTCGGGCGGGAATCGTCAGCGTCAATGCAGCACCACCTGTGGGAGAAGGATCTTTGGCGGTATCCATTGAGCCATTTGGACAATCCGGTAGCGGCACCGAGTTGGGACTGGGTGGAATGGAGTCCTATCTGAGACGGCAGGTTGTATGGATGAATCACGGATAGGCTTGCAATCGAGCCTCCGCCGCGACCAAGGAGCTGTAATGAACTCGAGCATGGAAAGCGAACTGCAAACACTGTCAGGGGCATTCGGTAAACGTGCGAGTCACATCTCCATCAGGCTGCGTGCACGGACACTGCTGGCGTATGCAGCACCTGGTAGCGCAATGACTTTTTTATGGATGCCGACAATGAGCATCCTCCCAGGCCTATACGCCAAACATTTTGGCTTGTCGCTCACCAAAATCGCATTCGTCCTATTCATAAGCAGGCTGTTGGACGGCCTCACGGATCCCTTAACGGGCTATGCAGCTGATCGCCACCGGGCCTCCGGTGGGTCATATAAGACGTGGGTCGTTGCCGGTGGGGTCGGGCTCGCAGTGGCAGCTTACTTTCTGTTCTCTCCTCCTCACGAGGTGTCTCAAGAATACTATTTAGCGTGGTCACTGGTGTTTTACGTCTCCTGGAGTCTCATAGATATTCCGCATGCCGCTTGGGGCGCCACGCTCGCAGATAGTTATCACGAACGTTCTAGAGTGTACGGCTTTAGATCGGTCGCGTTGTTCTTTGGCTTGCTCACCTTTTTTGCGATGCCATTCCTTCCTATCCTGTCCTCGAAGGAATTTACGCCGGACACAATGATCTGGACAGTTCGGATTGGAATCGCCTTCATGGCCGGTAGTTTACTCAGCATGATATGGGCTCCCGCTGGCAGCACAGACGTTAAGCACTCGATCCGGGAATCCCCTCTTACCATTCTCCACGACATTTACTCGAACAAACCGCTGTGGATTTTTCTCAGCGGATATTTGATCGGTGGAGTCGGCTACGGAATGTGGTTCGGCTTGGTCTTCGTTTATCTCGACGGCTTTCTACATCTCGGCGAACACATATCCGCAATTCTGCTGATCGGAAATGTCGTCGCGATATGCTCGATGCCCATGTGGTTGCGCCTGGCTCGACGTGTAGGCAAGGCTCGTGCGTGGATGGCTGGGACCATTCTTTTCGTTCTGCTGCTTGCCGGCTGTTATGCGATCAGTCCGGATGCTCCTTGGTGGCTATCCTTGATTCTCGTTGGTGGGGTCTACGTCAGCTTCGCGTGTCAAAGTATGTCGACCCAGGCGATATTGGGAGATATCACTGACTACGGAGTTCTAAAATTTCGCCGAAATCGTGGGGCGACCTATTTCTCACTTTTAACTCTTACCTATAAAGTGACATCAGGATTGGGTTCTGGCCTGGCGTTGAAGATCGCCGGAGAGTTTGGATTCGATCCGGCCTCGATGTCACAAACCACTGGTGCAGTGACAGGAGCCCATCTGGCATTCGTCATCCTCCCCGCACTTCTGGCCTTGACTTCGCTTAGCCTCATTCGAATGACACCTTTGAATGAGCACCGTCATTCCGTGATTCGACGCCGCATAGGGCAGCGGCCCGCCTGAATCGCGTAGCAGGGCTTCGGCCCGGGAAAAAAGATGTCTGCCAGGCCGCGTAGGCATAATTGAAAGGCAATTGAATCATGAACGGATATCGCAATATTGACGATAGTTTGATCGCCGAGGTGTACCGTATTATCGAGGACGCTTGGGGAGAGTTGCAGCGTAGCCTCTACGTGCAACTGAGAACCGGCCATTTTTCTACGCGTCTGCCCGATTTGTCCCTCGAAGAAGCACAGCGTCGCGGCGCATTCGGTGAACAGCTACTAGTGCGCTTATCGCGGCTACCGGAACAGCAGCTCCCACACGAGTTGGCCATCTCGCTGAGATTAGTTCGGTTCCGCGCGAGTACTTGGGCGAACGAGGGCAAATGGTATTGGCACGTGATTGACCCGCTCGGAACAGGATGCTTTGGGGTGTTTCTTCCAACAGCATACTGCGGCGGATGGTTTCTGAACACCGTTCGAAGCCGATTGGCCACATTCGCCTTTACCCAACTTGGAGATGCGGACAGATACCTGGGATTGATTGCGGATTACGCGCGATTGATTGATCAGTTTACCGCACGCACTTCGGGTCAGGCTCAGCGTGGAATATACATGCCCAAGGTCCAGGTCCTGCAGGCGCGGGGACTGCTCTCCGCTTACAGACGTTCCGCAGAAGGTGCGATTACGGTCGCAAGCGATAGATATGATCTTCCTTCCTACGAAGGCTTTGCGGCGGAACTCAAACAACGCGTGCGTAATCAGATCGAGCCGGCATTTGACAGGGCAATTGTTCTGCTATCCGACGAATATATGCGTAGCGCACCAGATGAAGTCGGTATGCATCAATACTCTGGAGGTTCTGACTTATATGCCGACCTCGTGAAGTTACATACCACAATGGATCTGACCCCAGAGGAGGTCCATGCGCGTGGCTTACAGCGGATGGAGCGGATTGAACAATCAATGCGCCAAATAGAAGCCGATCTCGGATTTGAAAATGATACGGTACGATTTCGGGAGTCGCTCGCGAATGATCCGAAGTGGCGCGCCACGGACGAAGAGGCGATTACGGCCGTCTTCACGCGTTATATCGAAAGGCTGAAGCCCCGATTGGGGGAGATTTTTTTCGCTCTTCCGGAATCCAGTTACAGTGTTGCGCCTTTGTCTGAGGCGCTCCGAGGATCGATGACTTTTGGCTTCTACGACCCCCCAATTCGGGAACGAAAGGAGGGAATATACTACTTCAACCCGAAGAACCTCACTAAAAAGCCTCTGTATGATCTAGGAACACTCACGTATCACGAGTTGATGCCCGGTCATCACATGCATTTCTCGTCGCAGTTGGAAGATAGAAGCTTGCATCCTTTCAGGATGAATAGCTTCGTAAATTCATACGTGGAAGGATGGGCAGAATACGCCGCCACGTTAGCCGGTGAAATCGGAATGTATGAGCAACCGGTGGAGCAATATGGGCGATTGACAATGGATGCCTTTCTGACCAGCCGTCTCGTCGTTGATACCGGCATGAACGCCATCGGATGGTCTCTGGAAGCAGCTCGTGAGTACATGCGAATCCATTCCGGGATGTCGGAAGCGGAGATTTCCACTGAGACGATTCGCTACTCGTGCGACATTCCCGGACAGGCGCTCGCGTACAAGCTTGGGGACACCGAAATTCTCTCGATGCGGCAGCGGATGTCCGATGGGCTCGGTAAGCACTTTAACCTGAAGGAATTCCACGCCTCAGTTCTGAAGCCGGGTGCACTACCGTTGACCGATCTCGCTTGGCACATTGATCTGGAGACTGAGCGGCTCAAGAAGCAATTTGGTCTGACCTCCTCGAATTGAAAGGTCACCCGTTCGGGCCAAGCTCCGCCAGACAAGACAGAAAGGGCGTCTCAATGACTTGCATCATATTTGAGAATGCAAATGTATTTGACGGACAGAGCAATGAGCTGAGAGAGGCTCACCACGTAGCTGTTGAAGGGACCCGGATAAAAGAAGTTTCTGATGTTCCGATAAAGTCGAGTTCAGCCATGCGCCTCGATTGCCAGCGGAAAACACTGATGCCTGGCATGATAGACAACCATGTGCATATCTATTTCGAGTCTTTGAATCTGAGGCCGCCATACCCTCCGATTACCTACCGTGCACAGTACGCGCAAAAGTTTATGCGCCACATGCTGTCGTGTGGCTTTACGACCGTGCGTGACGTTGGAGGCGGAGATCATGGCATGGCGATGGCGCTGCAAGATCAATTTTTAGAAGGGCCGAGATTCTTTTATGGTGGTCTATGCCTCACGCAAACAGGCGGGCATGGCGACATGAGATTAATGAGCCAACCAACCGATTATTGTGCATGCGGTAGCGAGCACAATGTATTCGCAATTCATGCAGACGGTGTCCACGAATGTATAAAAGCCACTCGGGAAGAGCTTCGCAAGGGAGCTAGTCATATCAAGATCATGGCCTCCGGCGGAATAATGTCTCTTAGCGATCCACTGGAACGCTCTCAGTATTCCGAAGAGGAAATTCGTGCAATCGTAAGCGAGTGCACACGCTGGGGCGCGTACGTGTGCGCGCACTGCCATCCTGCTGAAGCGATTCAACGGTGTGTCGATCTCGGCGTACGTTGCATCGAACACGGAACGCTGATAGATGAGTCGACTGCCGCGGCTGTTGTAAAGAAGGGTGCCTTTGTCGTTCCTACTCTGGCCGTGATATTCGCGCTGATAGAGGATGGACCGCAGCTGGGACTGCAGGCAGCCTCGCGTATTAAGCTGGAAAAGTTGCAGGAAAAAGCGTTGGTCGGACTTGAGGCAATGAGCAAGGCCGGAGTCAAGATGGGATTCGGAACCGACTTGATGGGAAAACAGCATGTGCGTCACGGAACAGAGTTCACACTTCGAAACCGCGTACTGACCCCGTTGGAAATATTGCGTTCGGCGACCAGCATCAATGCTGAGATTCTGCAGATGCAGGATAAATTAGGCGTCGTTAAGCAAGGAGCATTTGCAGATCTTCTGGTGGTTGATGGTGATCCCATTGCTGATATCGGTGTGATTGCCTCAAATGGCAGGCATATCACCCATATTATGGTCGACGGCATGTTCCGGAAAGGATCGCTGACAAACTGAGTGACACGTGCGGCTTCAGCGCTATTTGAGCAGTGGAAGGTCCCCGAACGCGCGATCGAGTTCATTGAGAGAAGAGGACTGAGGGAGCTGCTCGAGGGCGAGGCGGATCTGTGAACTGAGCTCTTTGGG
>Ga0268266_10001284_pt1 | contig 30597 bp, 21 predicted proteins | sample KBSS13metaG_FD_190356 | JGI IMG/M metagenome (GOLD analysis project Ga0268266, IMG submission 190356) | Switchgrass rhizosphere microbial communities from Kellogg Biological Station, Michigan, USA - KBS S1-3 metaG (SPAdes) (version 2) | ecosystem: Host-associated > Plants > Roots > Rhizosphere... | reverse complement strand
CCGCACCGGTGGCAACGTCTCGAAATGAACGTTCCCTTCTTTCACGGTGCCTTTAATCAGCGTGCCCTGAATGTTCCGCCCAAAGAGTTTTCCAGTCAGCGTCTCTCCGCTTTGCTCAAGCTGAAAGTACGTATCCCTAAAAGTTCCATCCGCATTGGGGGCCTTCATGTCCCAATAGCCGGTCAAACCCGACTTGTCAGAAGTACATGAAACAAACGCCAGCGTGAGGCACGATGTCAGAGCTGCGAGCGCAATCCTTTGAGACAAACTACCTGCTATGCTTCGTTTCATGTGTCCCCTCGTTGAAGAGTTAACGGAAGTTTTTAGGCGGCCATAATAATAACTCACAGCAAAGTAGAACGCTTACTTAGCTACACTTGCGGCTTGAGTAGTGAAAGGATCAGCCTTCATTCCTCACCACTCCAATGAGAGCTTTTGAATCGTATCCGTCGGGGGTGCTCCATCGTGCACCACCACGCGATACCGCGACACTTGCGGTTTGTCCGGATGAATCGGACGCGGCCCAAACGTCGACGTGCACGGATTCATCATCCATAACGTGTTGTGCCACCGCGTCGGTGGATTCATCGGATGATCCAAAATCGCTGCCCCAACCGTTTTGCCATCGCTCTTCCGCTTGATCGTGTAGTCGTACCAAGGCTCAGAGGGCCAATCCGAATCTGTGAGCGAGTAATGCGGCCCCGGAAGATCAGTGACCTTACCCGAAGCATTGCTGTAATAGGACTCGCCATACTTCTGCGCCTGAAAGACGAAACCTCCAAACGCCGTCTGGTCGAGAACATAGTCCACAACCGGCGCCAGCCTGTATGCGAAGGCGATAACAAACACGCCGTCGCGCTCCGCGACGTTAACCTCGTTGGTCTCGTCCAGCACTTTCTTGCCGTCCATCGTCCACTCGTTCACAATCTCGAGCTGCGCATGCTTTGCATCCGCCCCGATCAGTCGAATGTCCTGGTTTTTGATGACGCGTCCCTCCTTCGGGGCGTACAGGCCCCATGCCCAGAAATCCGCACGCCGGATGTTGTACGCACCCACAAGATGATTTGGCGGGGCCTTCGATGTGTCGTACGGAGTACGACACTCCGACGCCAGGATGCCTAGAAAAATGCCACGATGCCACGGATGATCGTCCGGCCCCGCGTTCGAGACCCGCACTCCCGAAGGTGTGTTGACCGGGTCAAAATATGCTGCACTCGGCGACTTCACGTCCGCAGGTACCTTCGTCTTGTACTCGAAGACAACGCGTCCATCTGGGGTCTTGACCTGCATCCCTTCGCTGGTGGGAGTCAGCGTATAGGCTGTGGTCGCCACGGCGTCCCTGGTAAAGAACATGGCAGCTATCGTGATTCCAATTCTGGCAAAGCTGAGAGCCGCGCGAGATGAAGTTCGGGGCCAGGTCGAGGGGAGCCTCCTTTGATGCGTCTTCGTTGTGCTAATTTGTTATCTGTAAAAACGCTGATTTCTTCGACGCTATTTCGCTGCCTTCATATTCGGCAAACCGAAAACATAGAGCGCACTGCCTGCACACACCGCAACATACTGCTGCCCGTTGACAGAGTAGGTCGTGGGGCCGCTGGCGACAGTCCCCCATTCCAGCCTCACCAGTCGGCTCGCCGGAATGATATTTCCCGCAAACTGTGTCTTGCCTATACCAGTGGTCGGATTGCCCGTAGCCGGATCATAGATCGGCTTCGTCGAAGCAGACATGTCGCTCTTAAGCATCGCTGGCGTCGAAACGGAGATAATACCTGCCAGCGAGGCCCTCGTAAACGAGCCCTCGTAGCTTCCGAAGTAGAACAGCTTGTCCTTGATCAGATGACCGCCGAGAGTCCCACCCACTGTGTTGTCGACCAGGTGAGGAGGTGCCTGTCCTGCCGGCCGGAAGAAATTCCGTGCTTCCGTGTAATTGTTAACATTCTGCTCGTAGAGCGAGCCATGCATTTGGTTCGTGCCGCTCTTCAATTGCACAGTCACCGCAGGACCGCCCGAAAGATCCTGCTCTCCATCAGGGCTGTTTGTTCCAACGTTGACACTCTCAATCGCTTCCGTCGAAGGAACGAAGGTCGTGTACTGTTGGACCCAGGGATTCGTTGCGCTCACACCCTCGATGCGCACGTCGGGTCCCTGTGTTCCCGTTCCATTTGCGGCAAACTGCATGGACTTGGACGGATTGTTGGTTCCACCTGCTAGCTGCCCACCCGGAGGCACCATTCCTGGCACTAGATTCAGAACACCTTGATAGGTGCGAGTGGGTTGCGGAGCATTCTGGAAAGTCTCGGCTGAACGCTGTGTGTGGACATCCGCCCGGTCCGTCTGCAACAGTGCGTTATCCGTTCGGACTTCGATCTGCTCAGTTACGTCACCAACCTTCATCTCGATATCGACGCGGGCGATGGTGTTGCTCGCAACTTCTGAACGAGGATTTGTGTATCCACCGAAAGCCGCCTTGGACACCGTCAGCTTATACACTCCCGGAGGCAACGTAGAAAGCGCATAAAGGCCTCCTTCGTTCGTCTCCGCGGAACGTGTGGTGTTTGTCTGAAGTTCTGTGACCTGGACAGTAGCTCCTGGTACAGCTGCTCCAGTTGGGTCAGTAACTGTGCCTACAATAGACCCGAACAAAGTCTGCGCATTTGTATGAATCGCCGTGCCGAGCGTAAGTGCGAACAGCATGCAAGCATCACCGAATGCAACAAACCCGTTCTGCCAACTAGGTTCACCACATTCTTCGATAGGATCGTTTCGCGCATCACTCATTCACCTCACACAGCATTGAGTAATTATTTTGCTAGGGCCACTTAGACGGGAGGATGATCATTTGTACTTATGTCGGTAACTGTGCCGGAGCGTGCCTGTTCGCCCCGCACTCCCGCCAGAATCTTGTTTATGGTTCTTTCCCAAAGTTCTCTACCGCCGTCTGTACTTAATTCCACTACCAGCGCTAGACGGAAGAAGCCGAAGAAGTGTGCAGGTTGTACCGTGAAGCAATGCTCGAGGTTATTCGCCGCGAACCCCGGCGGGAACCAAAAAGTTCTAACGGAATTATCGCTTCGCGGTGCCTCCGTCTCGCAACGTCCAACGACCGATTCACCATCGAGCGTTGGAGGTCGCTCTCCAGTTCAGCAAGATCGAAGACCTCACTTGATCCCGGCGGCCTCACCCCGCCGCAGTTCGGTCGTCATGTCTAGAAACAGCAATACGTGTTCCTGCGAATCAGACCGACTGCTTGTTCCATCTCCCCTGCTGCAGCCGTCACGCGAATGCTGATGGAAGCAGTGTAAAGATTTTCGGTTAAAGCCCACATGCCTCAAGACCTATAGGACATATGGCCTATCAGAGAACAGAGCATCCGGCCGATGTTTTTCCTCAGAATTTAATCATTAATCAACGAACCGATTCGACGCGTTTAATATCGGAGCCGTCCGGGGCCACAGGATCTTTAGCTTGAACCGGAGCGACCGTCACGATGCTGCTGTTTTTCTGCGAAAGGAAATGTTTCTGTAGAAAAGAAGCCCATGAATAGGGTTCAATTGATACGGTTTTTTCAGTCCGGGGTGGCAGTCCTGGCGTTGTCGATTTGGATGCCTCACATCCTGCGCGCGCAAGGTGACGCGGCCAAGGGAAGCAAGACCTTCGCGACCAATTGTGCGGGGTGTCATGGCTCTGACGGGCGTGGCGGAGAGCGTGCTCCCAACATTGCTACGTCCCGCAATGTCACATCTCTTACTGAATCAGAGCTTTCTAATTTTGTGCGTAATGGCGTTCCCGGATCCGGTATGCCGGCCTTTGGCTTTCTTGGGGATTCCGGTATCAGAGATGTAGTCGTGTTCCTTCGGCAATTGGAGGGAAAAACAACAGGAGTTAAGGTCACTGGCGACGACGCGGCTGGACGCACTCTCTTCTTTGGCAACGCCGAATGTTCAAAGTGCCACATGATGCACGGCGAAGGCGGCTTCATCGCCAGCGATCTGTCTGACTACGGCAGCGGGATTGCATCCGAGCCCATTCGCACGGCGATTGTGGGTCCGGAGACCTTTGTCGCTCCCGGTTCTGAGATGGTTGAGGTTGTTACTTCTCGTGAAAGTTTTCGCGGCGTCCTGCGAATGGAGGATAACTTCACGATTGTCGTGCAGACGGAGGATGGACGTTATCGCAATCTTGCGAAAGCTAGCCTGAAGAAACTCAAGCATACCGGCCACTCGCTGATGCCAGATGATTACGGCACTCGCCTGTCACCAAAGGAAATCGATGACATCGTGAGCTATCTGATCCGCTCTGCGAATCCCGTTGATCCGTCATCGCAGCGTAGGAAGAAAGGAACAGAAGAATGATTGTTCGCATCCTTACGGGCACGATGGGCGTTGCGCTGCTGTTTAGCACTCTTGCTGCCCAACCGCCCAAGCGCGAGTTTTCGCTGCAGGCGGACTCTCCCAAATTTTGGGAGCTTGTTGAAAAGGATGCGCAGCTAAAGACCGTCGGCTCGGGATTTGGCTTTACTGAGGGGCCCGTGTGGGAGCCTGGGGGAAGCGTCATCGTCAGTGATGAGCAAACGAACGAACTCTTTCGACTTTTCCCCGATGGTCATCATGAGTCGATCCTGAAGCTGGGTGATCCCGACGGCAATACGCGCGATTCGCAGCAGAGATTGATTGTCACAGCCAGCGTTCTGCGTGCTCTCATTCGCCTTTCGCCGGATGAGCGAGGCTACGCCGTGATCGCCGACCGCTATAAGGGGGCGCGTCTGAACAGCCCCAACGATGTAACTCTCGGACCCGACGACGCTCTTTACTTCACTGACCCTACGCTCGATCTTGTAAAAGGCGAAAAGCAGGAGATACCTTTCCAAGGCGTTTACCGCCTCGGCAAAGATGGAAATCTTACTCTCCTAACTCGAGATATGGCGCAGCCGAACGGTTTGGCGTTCTCTCCGGATGGAAGATATCTCTACGTCGACGACACGGAACGTCGCAACATCTGGCGTTACGCATTCCGTCCAAACGGCACAGTCGAGGATGGTGTCCAATTTGCCGATGAAAAAAGCGATGGGTTACCTGGTGTTCCTGATGGCATGAAGGTAGATCGTCAAGGCAACCTCTACGTTACAGGTCCTGGTGGCATCTGGGTTTGGAGCCCTGAAGGACAAAGGCTAGGCCGCATTCTTCTTCCTTCTACTGCAGCGAATCTAACGTGGGGCGATCTGGACAGGTTGACGCTGTGGATCACTGCGGGACACTATGTCTATACGCTCAAGATGAAGGCCTCCGGATATCTTCCTTACGCCGACCCGAAGGAGGTAAAGTGAGAGGTCTTCTTCCTCGTATATCAGCCCTCGGACTTATCTGTGCTACGGGCGTCCTGTCTTCAGCTATAGCTCAGGCTCCTGACAAACAGAATGACGAAATCGTGACGCAGCAAATGCTTCACAACACCACCCTGCTCAACAACTGGCCATCGTATAACGGCGACTACACTGGCCGCCGCTTTACCGGACTTACTCAGATCACACCGGCTAATGCCTCGCAATTGCAGGCCCGGTGGATCTTTCACAGCCACAACGCAGGAACGCTTGAAGCTACTCCGCTTGTAGTGGATGGTGTGATGTACATGACTGGATCGAATGATGCCTATGCGATCGGTGCTGTGACCGGCAAGATCTTGTGGCATCACGTTCGTGGCGTCACGCAGGGTCTCATCGATGATGCTTCCGGACACATCAATCGTGGAGTGGCCATTCTGGGAAATCGCCTCTACATGCAGACAGACAACGCACACCTGCTATGCCTCGACGCTCGGTCTGGCAATCTGTTATGGGACGTTTCCTACGCGCCGGGCAATAAGAATTACGGCGCCACCAGCGCGCCGCTCGTAGTCAAAGACAAGGTACTCGTCGGCACGTCAGGCGGTGACGATGGCGTACGTGGCTTCGTTGCCGCCTTCGACGCGAAGACCGGCAAAGAGGCTTGGCGCTTCTGGACGATTCCAGCACCGGGGGAGCAGGGCTCTGAGACCTGGCCCAAAGGGACTATCTATCAACACGGTGGTGGCACCACATGGATGCCCGGAACCTACGATCCGGAACAAAACACGATCTACTGGAGTACCGGTAATCCGTCGCCCGACTTTGATGGAAGCGTTCGTGAAGGCGACAACCTCTACACCAATTGTGTGCTCGCGCTGGATCCCGATACCGGCAAGCTGAAGTGGTATTTCCAATTCACTCCGCATGACCTTAACGATTACGACGCCACTGAGACGCCAGTGCTCGTCAACAGGACCTACAAAGGTAAGCCGCGTAAGCTTCTGATACAAGCGAACCGCAACGGTTTTATCTACGTGCTTGATCGCGTGACGGGTGATTTCTTGCAGGCAACTCAATTTGCGCAAACCATGAATTGGGCTAAAGGAATCGATTCCAAAGGGCGCCCTATCCGCACTGATCTCGTTCCCAACGCAGAAGGCACACGGATGTGTCCAAGTTACGCCGGTGGAACCAACTGGTACTCGCCCACCTACAACGAACACACCGGTATCTTCTATTTCGTCTCTCTGGACGACTGCAGTGTCTTCAAAGCGAAGACGGAAAATTTCGAAGAAGGACACGCCTACTACTCCACAGGTGCAGCCCATCTGCCGACCGAGCACAACAAAAAATATCTGAATGCCTACGATCTGGCAAAGGACAAATTCGTGTGGCGATATACGCAGACTGGAGACACGCATTCGTTTGCAGGAGCAATGAGTACGGCGACCGGTCTGGTTGCGTTTGGCAACGATGCTGAGGAGTTTGAGGTAGTGGATGGTATTTCAGGCCGCTCGCTCTGGCACTTCAATCTTGGCCAGCACGTCCACGCCTCCCCTATGAGCTATGCGGTCGATGGCGTGCAGTACTTTGCCATCGCAGCAGGCAGCGATCTCTTCACATTCTCCCTACCGCAACCCGTGCAGAACAAACACGCGAGCAGTAAAGGCGTGCATAAGAAAGATTGATCTCCTCCTATGGAGGAGCCAATGTCGCGGGCCACGATAGCCTGCAAAATCAAGAGCCCGCGAGTGGCTCAAGGAGCTATGACTGCTCCAAACCATGCTCGGCCAGCAATTGAGAAGCAGGCTGAATGGGCATATTTCTCTCCCTCGGATTTTACAGTCTCAGGCTTTCACCATTAGTTGAAATTCATTATTCAAGGAGAAAGATCATGCTTCTGCATCTTCGCAGGACCGTGCTGGCGTGTCTCGTCCTTGTCCTGGGCTCTTTGCCGCTGTACGCGGCGATTACGGGATCCATCTCGGGAAAAGTCCTCGACCCGAGTGGTGCCGCAATACCTGGGGCGCAAGTGACGGCTCGAAATGAAGCAACGGGAATTACGCAAGTCGTCACCACCGATAACGTAGGTTTTTACACCTTCCCAGCGCTCAGCGTCGGCGTTTACACACTTACAACGGCACCGAGTGGTTTCCGCCCGTTCGAAGCAACAGGCATCAAGATCGATGCGAACTCCGCAATCCGCCTAGAAGTCACGGTACAGATTGGCTCGGCAAACCAGACGCAGGAAGTCCGTGCCGACGAACTCGAAGTCGAGACCCAAAACACACAGCTCGGACAGGTCATTGAGAGCACAAAGATGACGTCAGTACCGCTGAATGGTCGATCGTTCACGGACCTGCTCGCCCTGCAACCCGGAGTATCCCCTTATCAGGGAACCTCGGAGAACGGGCGAACCGTGTCAGGTGATCTCAATGCTGGCAACGTCTCCGTCAACGGGGGCCGCGAGGCTTCAAACGGTTACATGATCAACGGTGCCGACGCTAATGAAGGCGTCTATAACGGCGCTGCTATTATTCCCAACCTTGACTCCATAGCCGAATTTCGCATTATCACCAATAACTTCGATGCGGAGTACGGGAACTTCAGTGGAGGCGAGATTAACGTAGTGACCAAGGGGGGCACCAACAAGATCCACGGCGATGTCTTCAACTTCCTGCGCAACACGGCTTTGGATGCCAGCAATTACTACTCACAGGGACAGCGTGGCGTCTTCATCCAGAACATCTTCGGCGGCACGGTTGGTGGTCCGATCCGCAGGGATAAGGCCTTCTTTTTCGCAGACTACCAAGGCACCAAGCAGATTCGCGGAGCGACGCAGAACTTCCCGGTTCCTACGGCTGACAATCGCAGCGGTAACTTCTTTAATGGAGTCGATACTCCATTGACCGGTGCGGTTGCAGGAGCAGGATGGGCGCAGGTGCTGAGCAATCGTCTGGGTTACAAGGTAACTGATGGCGAGCCTTATTACGTCGCGGGATGCACCGCTGCGACCTGCGTATTTCCTAATGCTTCCATTCCGAAATCGGCGTGGTCGTCTGCAGCTGCAGGCCTGATGCAGTACATACCGCAGGCGAACGCGGCCAGCAACTTCTTTGCAACGTCGGCCGCATCTGCCCACCTCACGGACAACAAGGGAGGCATCCGCGGTGATCTAAACACGCGCTACGGCAATTTCTTCGCCTACTACTTCATCGACAGTTTCTCACTCAACGACCCCTATGGCAGTGGCGTAACCATTCCTGGCTTTACGTCGGCCAACCAAGGCCGTGCGCAGATGATCAATCTCGGCCTGACGTCCACAGTACACGGTACTGCCGTCAACGATTTCCGTGTCACCTACATGCGCATCGTCAATCATCTCGGCAATCCAGTGGAAGGTACAGGCGTCACGCTCGCCTCACTAGGCTTTGTGACTCCTTGGGGTGCCTCAGGTGGACTCTCAAATATCAACTCGGCGCTCACCGGCGTTCCCAGCGTGAACCTCAACAACTTCAGTTTCGGAACCCCTGTGGACACATTGAATCAGTACAACAATATGTTTCAGGTGCTGGAGAGCTATTCGCACGTAATCGGCCAGCACAGTCTGAAATACGGCATCAACTATCACTACGATCAGATCAACGAGCGTAACTACTACGGAGCCAATGGGCAGTTTAGCTTCAGCGGCCAGGAGACCGGCAGCGACTTTGCCGATCTGCTGATCGGTGCTCCCAGTAACTTTATTCAGGCCAGCCCGCAGATTCTCGATTCGCGCAGCCATTATTTCGGCGCATTCGCGCAGGACTCCTGGCGCGTGAAGTCGAACCTTACGCTGAACTATGGTCTCCGCTATGAGATCTCCACACCATGGTACGACACGCAGAATAAGTTGGAGACGGTGATTCCCGGCGTTCAGTCCGTCGTCTTTCCTGGCGCACCGCTCGGCTATCTCGTGCCCGGTGACCCCGGAGTCTCGCGGACTCTCGCTCCTATCCGCTACAATAACTTCGCTCCTCGCTTTGGCTTCAACTACTCTCCCAGCAGTTCCGATGGCATCCTGTCGAAGATCACGGGCGGCCCAGGGAACTTCACCATGCGTGGCGGCTATGGTGTCTTCTACACCAACATTCAGGATGCAACCGGCTTCGTCGAAGTAGGAGATGCACCTTACGGCCTCTTCTATTCCAGCCCGGTGCAGCCGATGCTTGAGACACCCTACATCGATCGTGCGACCGGCAACAATGAAGGACAACGCTTCCCGTTCGTGTTCCCGCCAACCAACGTATCGAAGAACAATCCAGATACGACCTTCCCCTGGTCGCAGGTGTTGCCCATCTCCGGCTCGGCGCTCTTCGACGTGAAGAACGTGCTGCCCTATGTGCAGAGCTACTACTTGGGGCTTCAACGCAGTATAGGCAGCAGAACCGTAATGAGCGTGAACTACGTCGGTAATCTCGGCCGCAAGCTCATAACCCAAGAGGAAGCAAATCCTGGTGATGCTGCTCTCTGTCTTTCGCTTAATAAACAGACACTTGCTCCTGACCAGACGCCTTGTGGACCTACGCTCGAGACTAACCAGTACATCAAGGCCGATGGTACGGTCGTAAACGGAACACGCGTGCTGGGTCTTGCCTTTGCTTCGAACCCGTATATGCGGACGGTTGCGGCATCCAACTACAACTCCATGCAAGCCACGCTACAGCACTCCAGCAAGCGGTACGATTTTCTGCTGGGTTACACTTTCGCCCGCTCCTTTGACAATGCTTCTGCTCAGTCGGATAAGACGAATGTCCTGAATCCGCAACTGAGTTGGGGATTGTCGAACTTCGACGTAACGCATAACTTCGTTGGAAGCTACACAGTCCAGCTTCCGTTTGATTTGCTCACTCCAAGTCAAGGAGTGGCGGCCTATATAGCCAAAGGATGGGCCGTCTCAGGTGTCACCACACTTGCGACGGGTCTGCCCGTCACGATCTCAGAGAACGACGATCGGTCGCTCACCGGCACTGGAGCGGACCTCCCCGATTACACTCCGGGCCATCTGATCATCAACAATGATCCACGCAGCGGGCTCCCATACTTCAACACGGACCTCTTTACCAAGGAACCGCTGGGGCAGTTCGGCACGTCGCGTCGCCGTTTCTTTCATGGACCTGGCCTGAACAATACCAATGTCGCGCTGCTGCGCAAGTTCGATATCAACGAACAGGTCTACGTGCAGTTCCGCGCTGAGGCATTCAACGTCTTCAACCACACCCAGTTCAAAACTCCCAGTCAGTCCGGCGGCCTCTTGAATAACCCGGGTATCGGGGGCTTTGGCTATGTCACGGCTGCGAACGACCCGCGCATCATGCAGGTCGCTCTTAAGCTCTACTTCTAAATGCCTGTCTTGCCCGTGTCGTGCGCAAGGTTGGAATTGCGCACGACACGGTATTTGCTTTGTTGCTTCTTCTTTTTCGAAGGATGTTCCGTATATGAAGTTTCTTCCTGTTGTCGCTGTCGCATGCATCAGCCTCCTGCCACCTACATTGCTTGGCGCTCCTCAGAACACAGGCGGATGTTCCATAAAACCGGGCAACTATCTCGGATGGGATACGCAGATGGTTACCAACCGCTGGGTCACACTCACATTCGTCCCTCAACTTGGCGGGCGTCTGATGCAGGTCGAATTCAATGGGCATCCCTACCTCTTCGTGAACCCACGCTTTCGCGGTAAATATATCTCTCCTGAAGAGGCAAAGGGCGACTGGATTAACTACGGCGGCGACAAGATATGGCCGATGCCCGAAGGCGGCCAAGATGAGAATCACTGGGTGATTCAGTCCACTGCGATTGACGATCTCCCTTACCACTTCGAAACCATCTCCAAGGGAAAAGAGTGCACTGTACGTCTTACAGGTCAACCTGACTCCATCACCGGCATACGCATTGTCCGAACAGTTAGCCTCGACGCAGATACGCCCGAGATTCGCTTTCATGCAGTGATGGAGAACGCCACGGCACACTCTATCACCTGGTCCATTCAATCTGTCTCTCAGTACGATCTGGCAGATCCGGCGCACCCCGGAGACTTCAATCACGATCTGTGGGCATTTACTCCGCGTAATCCTAAATCGTCTTTTCCTGACGGCTATCACGTTCGGTATGGCCTAGCTGAAGATCCTGCCTTTTCTACCATCGATGACTTTTTCCGTTTGCACTGGACCTACTTCGGGAATGAAGTATGGCTTGATACAACTGCCGGTTGGTTGGCTGTAGTAGACAAAACCAGTCACTACGGGATGGTCGAGACCTTCGAGTTCAAAAAGGAAGAGGATTATCCGGGAAATACGACAGTAATTTTCTACAAGAATGGCCCTTCGGTGCATTTTGATGAGCAAGGTGCTGCGTCCATCCCTGGCGTGACACCCTTGACAACGCCCTATTACATGGAGGCCGAAGTCAACTCACCCATGGTTACACTACCTCCTGGAGGATCCTACGCATTTGATACAGTCTGGCACCCAATAGCGATTGCAGATCAACCACAGGAGATGCACGGGCCCGGCATAGTTGTTAAGAGGTTAGAGACAACCACAAAGACGAGCGAGATACAGCTGCGAGGAAGCTTTTCAGCGTTCTCTCCAGGGAGATTAGTAGCTGTTATTTACAGCAATCGTGGTGCCGAGATATCTCGTCATGAGCTCCAAGCCATCGATCCCACCCATCCTATCGAACTTAATACAACGATGCCTCTACCAGAGAGAGCATCAAGGATCGCCCTCAAAGTATTGGGCTCAGAGGGTGAAGACAGGGGGACATTGGCTGTTGCCTCCATTGATTCCAAGTAAGAATGACCGAAATATTGGGGGAATCATGAACCAACCGTAAGGCTCTAAATCAAACATCCTCATAGATTTCGGGTATTTCCGTTCTCGATGAAGACCACTGCCTCCTACACTCCAAAAGTGGACACCAGATCGAGCCGCTTCAAAAAAAGTTTTTTTGCTGGGAATAATCCTTGCGCGACTCAGTTTTCGTAACCGTACAGAACTTCGGACTTCAGGCTGTACATCTCTCCCGGATTGCGTGGGTCGAAGAGACAAGCCAGCTTACCTCCTGTACGCGCATAGCCTGCTCTTTGGAGGACTGATCACGCATCATCGGAAGAAGGGATGGTATGACTTTGCCTTTTCGCAGCGGTGGCCGTGTGGGTACCGGGCTCTTCAGAGTCGCAACGAAGTCTGCACCAGAGGCACCAGTCGGGTAGGACACCCCCCAGCTTCAACACGTCCCAAAGCGTCAGCAACGGAATCTTTGAACCACCCGCAGACACGTACGCTCGAAATGAGGAGATCTATGTGCAACCTAGCATTGCGTTTAGCGGCAGATCGACCGCCCACGATCGACCGGACCTACTAGCGAAGCCATGGAGGACACCGCATGAAAATTTACTATCTGCTTAACACCATCTCCTGGCCGCGTGCTTCTTTCAAGCTTGGCCTCATTATTGCCGTTCTAATTGTGGGATTAAATATTGCCGGAACTGGGATTGCACAAAGCGCAAGTCCGGTATCCATCTCCCCTTCATCTAGTAGTGGTTCGCAGCAGACTTTCATTGCAACATACACCGTCCCAAACAGCGAGATGAACGTCCAATCGCTTTCCCTCTTTATCATGGACGGTGTTGCTCTTGATAGTGGAAGCGGATGGGCAGCGAATGAATGCATTTTGAACTACACCATCGGGTCAGGCCTTATTCAAATGGTTCAGGACGCCGGGCGCGCGTTCCTCTCCAATTCTGCTATCGCCGGAACTGATCAGACTGTAAGTAACTCCCAGTGCACGGTGCTCGCTAATCTAGCTTCCGTGAATATTTCCGGAAACGTTGTGACGGTTAGGTTTTATGTAACGTTCACGGCAGCGTTCAGAGGACCCAAGCAACTTTATTTATCAATCGAAAATCAACAAGGCGATAACAACACAAATTTCGTGACGCAAGTCGGTAGTTATAACGTTACCGCCAGTGTGTCTTCATTATTTGCTTCCCCTTCATCCGGAAGTGGTTCGGAGCAGACGTTTACAACCGTATATTCAGACGAGACAAATCCAGTTAAATCTGTTTTTTTTAACCTCAAGAGTTCAGCCAACAATACTTCGGCGGCGAACGCGTGTAAGTTGCGTTATGATCTCGCCACGGATGACATTTTCCTTGTAAACGATGCCGGCACTCGTTACAGCTCTCCGATTACTTCAGGATCGACGACCCTCCTTAGCAACAGTCAATGCACCGTGTATGGTGTAGGCACTTCCGCGACAACCTTCGGCAACTTTGTCGTAGGTTATTTCACCGTATCGTTTGCTGCTGGGTTTGATGGGGAGAAGGAAATGACTATGTTCGGCGAGGATGAGACCGGCACTTTCAGCTTCAACAACCGGTCGGTCGGGACCTACACGGTTAGAGCGCCACCGCCTACCGAAACGCCGAATTTTAGGCTGACCAACACGGCCGTCAGCGTCGCACAGGTCGGGGTACCTGCAATTTCGACCATTACGATAACTCCCCAGGGTGGCTTTATTGGAAGCGTGGCACTAACGTGTACTGTTATTGGCCGGGCGACGACGGCTTATCCACCGACCTGCGCATTCGTCACCCCATCAACCATCTCGGTAGCAGAAGAGACTACGGCGATACTCGTTATAAACACTACGCCTGCGTCGACCGCGGCATTTAACAACTCGCTTCAGAAAATCTTTGTTCGGGGCGGCAGCATCATCGTGGCGGCTCTCTTCCCTGTGCTGTCCTTACGCAAGAGATGGCAAACGCTGCTTTGCCTGTTAGCCCTCGCTACTATCGCGGGAGCAGCTGGGTGCAGCGCTATGAATAGCGAAGCCAGTGCTCCCACCAGCCCCGGCGCCCCCAATGCGGGCACGACCGTCGGAGATTATATCGTCGCGGTAACAGGCACCAGCGGTGCGGCCATGGCAACAACCGCCGTGAGTGTCACAGTGAAATGAGCTGGACCGCTTCGTCGAAGCCAACCGTCGTTTCGGGACGCATTGGCCGACGCGGCCGAAGCACACCCAGCAGCTTCTATTACCACGGCATACTATCAGACGTCCTGAAAAGGCGGACGTTAGAAATGTGTTCTCGGTGAGTGTATTCTGTGCGAGTGTCGAAACCAACCGGAACATTGCCCTCTCTGAAAGCTCGTGAGACTGCCGCCGCACTCTCGCGTGCCGATCGTCGTGAATTCATCAAAACGAGTTCTCTGGCCGCAGGTGCGGTCGCGTTTGGCATGCCAGCACTTTTGCGCGGACAGAATCTCAATAGCAAGTTGAACATTGCCTGCATCGGAATCGGCGGGAAAGGCCGGAGCGATACGGACGCCTGCGCCAGTGAGAACATCGTCGCATTATGCGATGTGGATACAGGTTCCGAGGCTTACGAGACTCAGACCAAAAAATATCCGAGCGCGAAGTTTTACAAAGATTACCGGCAAATGTTGGATCGGATGGGCAATCAGATCGATGCGGTAACAGTTTCAACGCCGGATCATATGCATGCGATTGTGGCGTCAGCGGTCATGAAGAGGAATAAAGCCGTGTTTTGCCAGAAACCTCTGACACAAACGATCTACGAAGCACGCCATCTGCGGGAGATGGCCCACAAGAGAAAGATCGTTACGCAGATGGGCAATCAGGGCAGCGCTTCGGACGGTCTCCGCCGCGCCGTAGAGACGATTCAGGACGGACTAATCGGACAAGTGCATGAGGTCCACGTCTGGACGAACCGCCCGGTTTGGCCGCAGGCGATGATGCGCCCGGCCGGAGAGGACCCGGTCCCTGCGACACTGGACTGGGATATCTGGATTGGGCCGGCCCCAATGCGGCCCTATAAGGGTGGCAACAATCCGAAGGTTGGAATCTACGAGCCGTTCAACTGGCGTGGTTGGCAGGATTTCGGAACCGGCGCGTTGGGCGACATGGCCTGCCACACGGTCAATATGCCGTTTCGCGCTTTAGATCTCGATTACCCGACGGAGATTGAGGCGATGCCTCTCGGTCCAATGAACAAGGAGTCGTATCCCCTCGGCTCCAAAATCCGCTTCGCCTTTCCCAAGCGCAAGGGTCGCATTCCCGTCGAGCACCCGCATCTATTCCACCATTACCAAAAAATTGAGCACGATCCGGTGACGCTCTGGTGGTACGACGGCGGCCAGCCAGACCCCCCTGCCCGCGGCGGCCATGACCTGACCAACAAGCCGCCGATTGAACTGACCGCAGACATCGTCGCGCTACAGGGTAAGGTCCCGGACAGTGGTTGTCTGCTGATTGGCGACGGAGGCACGGTCTTTTCCCCGGACGATTATGGAACCAATTTCTTTGTAAAGCTGAAGGGCGAAAGGAAATTCACCCAGTACCTCACGCACCCGGCCATGGCGCAATATCGAGAGCGGCTTCCTCGCAACCCGCATGCTGGGAATCTCGTTCTTGCTCACGCCCAGGAATGGCTCACCGCCGTCAAGGAAAACAAGCCGGAGATGTGCTATTCACGTTTCGACGTCGCCGCCCGCCTCACGGAAATTATGCTGCTGGGCTGCGTAGCGCTGCGCGCCGGCCAGAAGATCGAATGGGATGGACCGAAGATGGTAGCGAAAAATTGTCCTCAGGCAGCGCAGTTCATACGGCGGCAGGATCGTTCCGGTTGGGCTCTTTCTTGATGTGCTTGTCGTCGGCAAAGCCGAGCAGGTTAGCGTGGACTTGGACAGTTTATGAAGCGTGCCTGTGCCCATTCGCAGATGTTCATTGTGGCCGCTGCGTCATTTGGTTCATTACCGAACGGACTGCTACCGAGGCAGACTATATGCGTAGAGGGTGTCGCCAGTGGCAAACAAAAGCCATTGTTTTCCGTCGAGCAGATATGTAATCGGACCATTTGACATGTTGGCGGACGACTCAAAGTGCCAAAGAATATTTTCCTTGTCGGCACTGTAAATAACGACGTTCTTTTGATCATCTCCTGTGATGAGGAGGTTGCCGGCCGTGGTGAGAATACTGGATCCAAGTGTTGTCGGTGCATTGTTGAGGTTCGGATAGCTGTGTGTCCAGACTGGATTGCCGGTGAGGGGATCGATAGCCTTCAATACGCGCACGGATCGGCCAATGCCTGCTCCCGTGCCACCATAACCAGACGGATGCTCGCTGCGATCGATGATGTAATAGATGGCCTTTCCTTCGACTGCGTTCACGTAGACAAGACCCGTTTGCGGACTATAAGAAGGCGCTTGCCAGTTGGTAGCGTTGACGATGTTGATCGACCCGCCGACTGACGGATCTTTATCGGGAATCGGAATAGGCTCTCCTGCCGGTGACAGACCCGAGACATAATCTAACGGGACGAAGGGTTTCACGATCAGACTTTTCCCTGTAATGTGGTCAAGCGTGACGAAGAAACCGCTCCGCGCGGCCTGCGCGACAAGCTTGCGTGGCTTTCCATCGATCGTTTTGTCGAAGAGGATTGGCGCTGTTGTGTTGTCGAAGTCGTGCGTATCGTGTGGGGATACCTGGTAATACCACCTGAGCTTTCCGCTATCGACATCGAGAGCGACGATGGATTCGGTCCAAAGATTGGCTCCAGGGCGTCCTTGTCCCGCGAAAACTGGATTGGTGTTGCCGGTAGGCCAGTAAAGCAGATTGAGCTCTGGATCGTGGGTGCCAGGCATCCATGTCATGCCCCCACCGTGTTCCGATGTCGCGAGGTTCGGCCAGGTCTTGAGTGCAGGATCACCAGCGCGAGGCGTCGACCACCATGTCCATTGCAGTTCGCCCATCTCTGGATCGAAGGAATCCAGAAATCCAGGCATATCCATTGCGTCGCCGCCGACACCAACGATGACGTGATTCTTCACCACGAGCGGAGCCGAAGTCGAGAAATACTGCTTGCGGGCATCTGCGAAATTTTTGCGCCATCGTTCTTTCCCCGTAGTGGCGTCAAGAGCGATCAGCCAATTGTCGGGAGTTAGGAAGTAAACCGAAGTCTTCCAGATTCCAACTCCACGTTGGCCGACTAGATGGCCCCCATGATCGATCCAGTCATAGTGCCAGATTTCTTTCCCTGTATGTGCATCAAGCGCCCATAAGTGATCTGGAATAGTGATGTAAAGGACACCACCGACCAGTATCGGAGTGCATTTGATGACAGGCTCTGCAGCGCCGCGCTGTGAACCGACTGACACGATCCTATAAACCCATTGCTGTGCGATCTTGTCCACGTTGAAGGCTGTGATCTGGTCTAAAGGGCTATACCTCTGGCCGGTATAGTCTCCGTTGAAGGTCGGCCAACTGGAAACTGGCGGCCGCCCCAGCATACTTGGATCGAGCGAGATAGTGGACTGAGCGTGCGATGCGATGCATAGACAAGCGGAGACAATAACCGCGTAAGGCGATGTTTTGATTCTCATCTGAGCGTTTCCAGATAGGCTGTAACGTTGTGCATGTCTTCATTCTTCAGGCTATCCACGAGCGCCTGATGTGACGCGAGAGGATCCTTCATCTGAAGATCAACACCCGGACCGCGTTCGATGACGTGCGTCTGTCCGTCCGCGGAGATAAGAGTAATGCGAAAGTCGCTGACTTGAGTTACGCGGCCAGATAGCGTCGTTCCTTGTTGCGTCTTCACTGTTGCAGTAATCGCCATAGAATTGTCAGCGGGTCGCGTCGGCCAGATCCAGCTGCGTTGCAATTGATCTGCGGATCGAAACTTGCTCGCAATGTGAGTGAACGTAGCGGCGGTATGGCAGCTCATGCAGTGGCCCATCACATAAGTTTCTCCCTTCGCCGGGTTGCCCACTACGATATTCGGCAGGTGATAGGCTCCGCGATTGGCGATGTCTTCAACCTGTTGATGAAGAAATTTGGCCAGGTCGATCCGCTGCTGCTCTGAAAACTGCGAGAAGGCGGGCATTCCTTTTTCGGGACGTCCAGTCTTCAGAAAAGGAACGAGGTGTTCGCCGTGGTCGTCGGCAAGGACGACGTCTGAGGTAACAAGGCTAGGAGCAGTTGCGCCGCGGGCCTTAGATCCATGGCAGAAGGAGCAATTCTGCCGGTAGATGGGCTTCCCACGTGCGGCGGCGGCTTTGTCTGGTTGCGCTCCGAGGCCGAGAAAGACGCGGGTGGCGGCGGCTCGATCCTGCGTCCCGCTGATTTTGGAGCCTCTGTTTGCTGGCTGGATCTCTTGGGATATCGCTGTGATCCCAAGGAGAGCAAAGCTTCCGATGATGGCTATACGAAGCAACTTGCCGCGCATGGAAAACCCTTCGGCCATTCTAGAGAAGCCTCCAAATTCGAGGCTGCAACTACTCTGTTAGTCCGTCGCCCATAGATTGTATCGATGGAAAGGCTCGCACATAAGATGCTGATCTCTCCGTGGCAATGGAAGGGATAATCATTCTTGCGCCTAGCCTGCGGCCGCTCGATTGCGGGAGACGGATGCTGCCGAACTTCTTGCAATTCGGGTATGATTGACGCGCTTGCCCCGGCTCGGATGCGACGCAGTTGCATTGCGATTTCCAGGCGTGTGCAGTAATTGCAAAGGTTGACAAACCGCAACAATTCTTATGCTGCAATGCCGGAGATAATGCTTCATGCAGGCTAGTAGAGCTCGATACCACGTAGTTGCCTTAGCCATCGGCTTGGCAGTTCTTTCCTACGTTCAGCGTGTTGCCATCTCTCAGGCGGCCGGTCCAATCTCGCGGGATTTGCACTTCAACAAAGCAGATATGGGCCTGATTTTCGGTGCCTTTGGACTATCGTACGCCCTCTTTGAATTGCCTATGGGCCTGCTGGGCGACCGGCTGGGTGTTCGACGTGTACTTCTGCAGATCGTCCTCGCTTGGTCGATGTTTACTGCACTGACAGGCGCGGCATGGAGCTTCGTTTCCATGTATGCCGTCCGCTTTGCCTTCGGAGCCGGAGAGGCCGGCTGCTTTCCGAACCTGACCCGCATGTTGAGCGTCTGGTTACCGGCGCGTGAACGCGTGACAGCGCAATCATTAATGTGGGCGTGTACGCGCTGGGGAGGCGCGGCAACTCCTCCCCTCGTTCTTGCTATCGTCTCCCTGTTCGGCTGGCGTTGGGCATTCGTTGCATTCGCTCTTCTCGGCGTAGTCTGGTGCATCCTCTTTTTTGTATGGTTCAGGAACGACCCGGCAGAACACCCTTCCGTAAATGCCGCGGAACGAGAGTTGATTACGACAACACGCAATCTGCATGTTCACCGTGGATTGCAGCACAAGTGGCTATCCATTCTGTTGACCAGGCAAGTTGCAGTGCTGGTATTGCAGTATTTCTGCTTTTCATTCGTGTGGTACTTCTACATCACTTGGCTTCCAACCTATCTGGTCGAAGAACGAGGGCAAACTCCCGGGCGCGCCGCTGCTTTGTCAGTGCTACCACTCTTGTTCGGAGGTTTTGGATCGCTGATGAGCGGGCTAATCCCTATGCGCGTACCACGCCCCAGGATCGCATCTTGCGGTTTTCTAAGCGCGGCTGTCCTCCTCTTCGTTTTCACACGTGTTCAGGCCATCGTGCCGGCCATGCTTTGCATGGGGACGGCAAGCTTCAGCAGCGATCTAACGATGCCCATCTCGTGGAACGCCTGCGTCGAAATCGGCGGTTCCTACACTGCGACGGTTGCGGCAACGATGAACATGCTCGGCAATCTGGCCGGTTTCATCGCGCCGGTCGTGGGAGGAATCATTCTGCAGCATACGGGTGGCAACTGGAACCCTCTGATCTATCTCATGATCGGTTCTTCTTTGATCTCCGCTTCATGCTGGCTCTATCTCGACCCGAGTCCGCAGACCCGCAATCCTGCCTTCAACGAGCTTCAGGCAGCGGATTCCGAAACCGACGCGCTGTGAAGATAATGAGCAACGGAGGAACCGTATCGGGCATAATGCCAACGGCTCCAACGATGAGTGATTCATACGGAACTGGAGTGAATAATGAACGTCGATCTTTCAGGTAAAACAGCAGTCATTACCGGGGGTAGTCGCGGTCTTGGTGAGGCTATGGCTCATGCTTTGGCCGACTCAGGAGCACAAATCGCTCTCGTCGCGCGCGACGCGAAGCGTCTTACTTCCGTGTGCGATGCGCTGATCGCGAAGGGAGCCGTTGCTGAGCTTTTCGTTGCGGATGTAACGCATGAACAGGATGTTCTGAGCGTTGCGGAGAAGATCAAGAATCGATTCGGTGATCCGCAAATTCTCATCAACAATGCAGGTACGAATATCCGAAACAATCTAGTGGACTTTTCCCTCGCAGATTTCCGCAGCGTTGTGGATTCGAGCTTGATCTCTACATTTCTTATGTCCCGCGCGTTTGTTCCCGGCATGAAGGGTACAGGGTACGGCCGCATCCTGAACATGACTTCGATCATGAGTCATATTTCGCTGCCAGGACGTACTGCCTATTCTTCGGCAAAGGCTTCCTTGCTCGGCTTTACGCGGGCTCTGGCACTTGAATTGGCCGGTGATCACATCACTGTCAACGGCATCAGCCCGGGTCCATTTGGCACCGAGATGAACGCCCCGGTTATGAACAACCCAGAAGCCAACGCGCAGTTTTTGGCCAATCTCCCGGTGGGCCGCTGGGGAGAGATTCAGGAGATCGGCGCATTAGCCTGCTACCTCTGCTCAGAGTTCGCAGGCTTCATCACAGGAACGGACATCCTGATCGACGGCGGCTGGACGGTAAAGTAGGTTCCATCCAATTTTAAGATCCTACACCCTTGATTCGAGACTCACTTCCTGCTGCAGCTACCTCATGGCCGGAAGAGTGGCCTTGGGAGCAGGTTTGTAGTCGATAAGCTCGTTGACTGGATGCTTGCCGGCCCACGCAATACCGCGCAGCAGCATCTGTTGCACCTGGTAGTTGGCGAAGTTTTCATAGATATGGCCCTGCATCCAGACAAACGCGCGAGAGGGTTTTCCGCCCGGCAAAGTGTGTTCATATGTCCAGATCTGCGGCGCCACTTCGCCCTTGTGTGCCCCGGCACTCGGTGTACCTGCAATGACCGCCGTCGCCAGCACATGCACCTTCGGTTTCGCCGCCCATGTCACCTTGAAAAAAGCCTCGTCCCAGAGCGTAAAGTCGCTCATGCCTTCCATGATGGGATCGCTCTTGTCGACAATCGTATAGGCGACAGGAGCATCGAGTGTGTAGTTAGCCTCTCCATGATGCTTCGCTCCGCCAATCAGCGTCGCAAAGTATGCCGGGTCTGGTCCGCAGAGCGAGTCGTGAATGCTCACGAGGCCACCGCCCCGTTTCACGAAATCTTCAATTGCCTGCTTAGAATCGCCGCCGAGGTATGCTGCGTCGCCCTTGTAAATGACTAAGACATCCGTATGTTCAAGGTCGGCAGCGGTGGGCGGATGGAATGCGCCGTCGACCATGGCCCCATGCTTCGTCAGCAGCTTGCTCCAATCAGCGAGCCACTGAGGATAATCGTGTTGTCCCTCTAAATGCGACTTGAGCCCGCCCCACAAGTAGATATGCATCCCGGCCATATTCTGGCCAGGAGTACTCAAAAATCCATTGGGACCGGGTTTAGCGGATGAACCACTTGGATTCGGCTGTTGGGCACAACCCAAGACGGAGAAGATCATCATGGCGGCGATTGCTATAGCAGACGACAGAACTCTTCCTTGGCAACCCATCAATCCCTACTTTCCATTGTGCCGAGCTGCACATCCAACGCGCTATCGATTTGAGATACGGATCTATCGGACGAGCTGAGTACAGTTGATATCCTCAACACTCTAATTCGTCAAGTGCACTTAATGAATGCCAATCCGAAGCACCCACACCGAAAGAGCCTCGCACCTTTGTTGCAGTCGATCTCTGTGCTCATTGAGCCAGTCACACTCTCTCCGCTAGAATTCGGCGCAGATATTTTTTCTTGAAGCGCGTGATCCTGGAGATTCGAGAGGGATATGACCCGAAAGCCCGCCGTCGCCGATTCGCTCCGTAAGAAGATCCTCCTGTTGCTTAGCATGTTCGCGTCGTCGCATCTGCTGTCTGGTGCGTCGCAGGACGCAACCGGTTCCTGGCCGGCGATTAATCTCAATCCCGGAGCCACACGCTATTCCCCGCTAACCCAGATCACGGCATCGAACGTCAACCACCTGAAGGTCGCGTGGATATATCACATGAAGCCTGCGCCGACCGCAGGCAATGCTCTAGACGCTGTTCTGCGCCCTTCTGAAGATCAGCCTCTGGTCATCGGAAATACCATGTACGTCGTAACGCCTTACAGCCGCGTGGTCGCGTTAGATTCGTCCAATGGAAAAGAGAAGTGGGTCTTCGTAATTCCCGGCGGTGATCAGGCATCGCTGCGTGGAGCCGCATACTGGCCTGGAGATGCCGCCATGGGTGCCTCGCTGATCTTCGGAACCACGCATGGTTTTCTGTATTCCATCCGCGCGTCAGACGGCAAGGCGAACACGGCCTTCGGCACCAATGGAGCCATCAGTCTCCGTACCAGCGAAGTCATGAGTACGGGCGTAGACAAGCACTACATTCTCCCCTCACCGCCGGTCATCTACAAAAATCTTGTCATCACCGGCGGAGGGCCAGGAGAAGGGCCTGGAGGCCTGGGCGGCGGGATAGGCCCTGCAGGAGACACGCGTGCGTGGGACATACACACCGGCAAGCTGGTATGGACCTTCCATTCAGTGCCCCGTCCGGGAGAGACAGGCCACAACACCTGGAGTGGCGACAGCTGGAAGCAGCGATCGGGTGTCAATGTCTGGGGCTATATGACCGTCGATCAGGATCGGGGCATCGTCTATATGCCGTTTGGGGCTCCAAACAACGATCGAGTCGGAATCGATCGCCCTGGCGACAATCTCTTTGGAACCTCGATCGTCGCCGCCGAGGCCGCTACCGGAAAGTTGCTCTGGTATTTCCAGGTGGTTCATCACGACATCTGGGATTACGACACCCAAACGCCTCCCACGCTGATCGATATCCATCGCGATGGCAAAACGATTCCCGCAGTTGCCACCGTCAACAAGAACGGGCTCATGTTCATGCTCGATCGAGTGACCGGAAAGTCGCTGTATCCCGTTGTTGAAAGGCCTGTCCCCCCCAGCGACGTTCCCGGCGAACATGCCTCTCCCACTCAGCCATTTCCGGTAACTCCTGAGCCCCTCGCACAGATGAGCGTGGATTTGTACCTCGGTCTGCCGGAACATGCCGCATGGTGCAAAGCCTATGTCGATGACAACCACATGCTCCTGGCGAAAGAGCCGTACACACCCCCGGCATTCAACCGCTACTCGGTGAACCTGCCCGGAACACAGGGTGGGGTGAACTTCTCAGGGGGAGCCTTTGACCCCACGCATGGTCTCTTCATTGTGAATGTGAACAATTTGGCTCAGCCGATGCGTATTGCGGCCGACGCAACCGGGGGCTACAGCAATTCTGGTCCGCTTGCTGGACAGTTGCGCTTCTGGGATCCCGAAAACCGCATCCCATGCAATCAACCACCCTGGGGCGAGCTCGTGGCGATCAACGTGAACAACGGAAAGATTGCCTGGCGGTCAGTGCTGGGCGTAACTGACAGCTTTCCCGAAGGAAAACAGCATACGGGGCGTCCCGGCTTAGGTGGGCCCATCATCACAGCAGGCGGGCTGACATTTATTGGCGCCACGGACGATGCCCGCTTCCGGGCCTTCGATACCCAAACAGGTCAGGAACTGTGGACCTACCATCTGCCTGCATCCGCCGAATCCATTCCCATCACCTACACCGGAGAACATGGCAAGCAGTATGTCGCAATCGTCTCAACGGGCGGAGGCTTGCTGCGAGCGCCACTGCTCAGCGATGAACTTATTGCATTCAGGCTTGACGACGGTGTGAGCAGAGAAGCCAATGTCGTTCAGGCAAGCCCGAATCCCGCCACATCTCAGCCATTACCCCCAACTCCTGGGCTCGCTGAGACCATCCAGAATCAGAACCCGACGAAGAATGCAGTACTCGGCCGTTACGCCGAATTGCTGCCTCAGGGAGCAGACCGCGACCTCACCATTCGCACTTGCTCCAGCTGCCATGCGCTCGATGTAGTGGCCAATCAACATCTCTCTCCGCAGGAATGGAATAACGTCGTGCAGACCATGTCTGCACGGGGCGCGGTCGCAACTACCGAAGAATTAGGCAGGATTCAGGCTTACCTTGCCAAGGCGTTTCCGCAAGCAGACGGACGGCCAAAATAGAGGAGACCTTACTTCTTTACAACCGATCATCAAACAAGCCTTCAGGTTGAGATCGCGGGTCCTTCAGAAATAAACTTATAGCCCGCACCGCAGACCGTCCGAAAGTGGATAGGGTTGGAAGGATCCCGTTCCAATTTCTGACGAAGCCGAAAAATATGGTTATCTACTGTGCGCGTGGTGGGATAACTCGCGTAGCCCCAAACTTCACTCAGCAAAGCATCGCGGGGAATAACTTGTCTTTCATGGTGAATTAAGTATTCAAGCACCCTGAACTCCATGGCCGTGAGTACGACGGGGTGGCCAGCTCTCGAAGCCGTCATCTCTGCGAAGTTAACCTCTACCTGGCCGAACAGATATTCGCGGCAGTGCTCCTCCTGGCGCCAGAATCTGCGAGAGAAGAAGCCATTCCCCCGGCCACTCATCGGGCTGCATTCTGGGCCAATCCCCCGAGCTTTTCAAAATTTCCAATTCTCTTTGAGTGGTCACTCACTCATACCTCGGAGTGCGCCCAATGGGGCTTGAAGCACAGTGGAATAATGCCAAGCTCGCATTGTGCGATGCTAATGTCGATCTCGAGTCATTCGACCTCGAACGGTTTAATCTCGAACTAGAATCAGCGTTGACTGCGATGACGCGCATGAAAACTATATTGGCGCTAGCAAAAGAAAATCAGCCCGCCAAGCTCGTCTGTTGATCGGCATGATCTCCAAAGCTCAGATCGTTGAAGCGATCGTTGCCGAATATGGGAGCATTCTCCAGAATCTCTATGGCGAGGCAACTGACCATAAGCAGAAATTAGGGTTGCTTGTTGCATGTTCACACCTGATGAAGATTCGGCAGGTGCTAAGCCCGTATGTAATCTTTTGAACTCCTGCGGCCTGCGACCGATCCTGTAGAAGGCTCCGCGAGTGTTGATTGCGAAGCCCTCAGCGAATCCCCGAGAAAAGATCTGGGGCTTCGAGCAGAAGAGACGGCTTCCGTGTTCAGCGGAACGGCCTCTTGTTTGAGAGGTTATGGAACCGTTAACGCAATCCGGTTTGAAGCTGCGCTCTCCACCTTATTTTGATCGACGGTTTTCACGTAGAAGTTGTAGGTTGTGCCACTCGTAACCGTCTTGTCTGCGTAGGATGTCTGCGCGACCACGGAGGAGTTGAGCAGCTGGAATCCTCCTCCGCCTACTGATCTGTAGATGTTGTAGCCAGCAATGGGAGTGGACGCGCTGGCCGCCGCATCCCAGCTTAGATCAATTTCGCGCGCAGCGGTGGTGCCTGTGCCGTTCAAGGACACGGATACCGGCGAGCCGCTGGCATTGCTGGAGATTGCTAATGCGCCAGTCATCGCGCCAGCCGCAGTTGGTTTGAACTGAATCTGCAGCGCCGTCGATTGCTGGGGGTTCAGAGTTATTGGAAAGCTGCCTCCTATCAGACTAAAGCCGTTACCTTGAATTGAGGCCGAGTTCACCGTTACAGGGGATGTTCCGGATGCGGTGAGCGTCAGGGTTTGGGACGCGGTTGAGTTCACCGCGACACCGCCGAAACTGAGAGTCGTTGCACTCAACGTCAACTGCGAATTGCCTACCATTCCTGTTCCGCTCAGAGCTACAGTCATTGTGGGGTTCGTCGCCGAGTTGCTCATGACAGTGAGTGTTCCTGTCATCGACTTTGCTGAGGATGCGGCAAATTGCACCTGCAAGGTAAGGGATTGTTTGGGTGCAAGGGTTGCAGGGAATGTGCCTGCAACAAGACTGAAGCCGGTGCCAGAAACGGAGGCCGATTTTACCGTCACGGGAACGGCACCGGAGGAAGTGAAGGCAATCGACTTAACAGAGGTGGAGTTTACCGCGACGTTGCCGAAGCTCAGCGATGTAGATGAGCTGGTTAGCTGAGGAGTTCCTGTGGGAGGAGCTTGAGCGGTCTGAAAGACCACGTCGACCCAATAGTTGGTCGCCTGGTAGCCGTTGCTGGGAAAACCACCGCTGCGAGGGTTTGAAGAATAGTAGTAGACGCCATTCGTTCCACTCACTCCATCGGCAAGCGCATGGAGCGGAGTGTTATCGACACCGCGTTTCGAGAAATAAGCTGTGTTCGCTGAATAGTGTCCTACCGGAGCAAAGTACGATGCAATATAGATCGTATTGGCCGACACTGTGATCGGTTGGGCAAAGTTGACTTGCTGCCAGCCGGATGCGCTTTCACTGGTGAATGTTGCAGAGCCTAAAAGTGTGCCGGACGTAGACCAGAGATGAGCCACGTGTGTGCCGGTGTTTTTTGCGGCTTTATAGAAACGGATGCCAGTGATAAGACCGCTAGTGTCAGATTTGAATTTCAGCCCCAGTTCAACCGGTTTCGCATCGTTACTGTCGATCAGCGAAGGTGTCGATGAAGACGGGAAGATGGTGCTCTGACTATAAGCCGAGATATGGAAAGCAAAAAAACAGGTCACAGCAAAGAAGATGCTGAACCGTCTGCTATTGCCGCAGACTAGGTTGCGAGTTGGTTTGAAAGCGTTTGAAGGTTTGTTTGTCCAGATAAAGACAGGAATTCCTAAGCTCCTGAAAACAGGATTCGAGCTCAATGGCGCCACCTCTTTGAGTTAGTGCAGATAAACAAAAATGCGAAGAATGCAGTATTAGGCAGACAAAGAAAAGGAGGCAGCTATGGGAAGATATCTGGTGTATAACTCAGGACCGGGGAGGGATACCTAAAGAGACAACAGAATTAGATTATGGATAGGGAACATTTTTGTCTACAAATTTGGGTGTCAGCGGTTGGATTTTCACATCCGAGTTATCCATTTTTTGTTGTTTTATCGCAAGACAACTTACTTGCACGCAATGATCGGGAAAGAAATCCGAACCATGAGACACAATGCTGGCCCATTCGGCTGTCCAGAAATTCATTGCGATGATACCACCCTACCAATTAAAGTCCGGTCGAACCGTGATCTATATGCACGATGTACGCTAACTAGGTTTCCCAGACCGCTCTATCGATAAATATTTGCAAACTTACAACCTGCACCGGATAAACAGTTACGGGCGGTCAGCGACGTCTCTGCTGAATTTCGCCATCGCACGCACTTCTTTGCAATGTTGCCAACCACGTCCAACCCTTCCGGCAGCCCCCGCAGCCAAGTTCAGTACCTACCAAACTTCGAGTTCCGGCTCTGCGTGACATCATCAATTGAGTCATGAAGTTTGTTGCACAGAGAAGTAAGGTGGTCCTTAAGGATGTACATTGGCTTCGCTATGAAAAAGTTCATAAACCGTCCGGAAGATGTTGTGGAAGAAATGCTGCAAGGCATCGTCATGCTTCACTCGGGCTCGGCGCTTCTACCGGGACATAAGGTCATAGTCCGCGCAGATGCGGAACACAAGTGTAATCAACAGGTCGCGATAATCTCCGGCGGGGGAAGCGGCCATGAACCGGCACATGCGGGCTATGTCGGCGTGGGCATGCTGAGCGCTGCCGTTGCCGGAGAAGTTTTCACCTCGCCGAACAGTGATTCCATTCTTTCCGCTATCAAAGCAGTCGCGACAAAATCCGGTGTGCTGCTGGTGGTCAAAAACTATACCGGTGACCGCTTAAACTTCGGTCTGGCAGCCGAAATGGCGCGCTCTGTAGGCATTCCGGTGAAAATGGTCATCGTGGATGATGATGTCGCCCTGAACACAGTGGATCAGGCAACAGGTGCGCGTGGTCTTGCTGGCACGGTCTTCATTCACAAGTTGGTGGGGGCTGCAGCGGCCGAGGGCAAGTGCCTGGCCGACGTAATGGCAGCGGGCAAGGCGGCAGTGGAGTCTCTGGCAACCATGGGTGTTTCGTTCTCGGCGGGAACTTCGCCCGCGGTCGGAAAGCCGAGCTTCGAGCTCGGAGAGCATGAGATGGAGCTTGGCCTCGGAATTCACGGAGAACCCGGAGTTAAGCGAACGGAGCTGCAACCTGCAAATGTGTTGACAGAAACGTTGCTGACCCAAATTTTGAAGCAGGGAAAGTTAGGCACCGACAAGCGCGTGGCCGTAATGGTTAACAATTTGGGAGCAGTCACAGAGATGGAGCTGGCGATCGTGGCTCGCCACGCGATGCTTTATTTAGAAGGCAAGAGAGTTACGGTGGAACGAATCTATGCCGGGACATTCCTCTCATCTCTTGATATGGCGGGGATCTCGATCTCCGTTCTAGGTGTAAACGATGAATGGCTGCGCTGGCTTGACGCACCCACGACGGCTCCTGCATGGCCGAATGTGCTTAAACAACGCCCTGGCAAGGCAGAAGTGCGAATCGCAGCCGATATCAACACGCAGGTCGCTTCACCAACAGGCAGCGGCGCGCAATCTGAGATAGGCAGAAAGACAAAGGGGACCATCGTGGCTGCGTGCAATGCGCTGATCGACGCCGAACGTGAGCTTACTGAGCTGGACCGCATAACAGGCGACGGTGACCTTGGCACTAGCATGGAGCGGGCAGCCAAAGCAGTTCAAAGCGCAGCGAACTCTTATCCGTTGGACGATACTCCTGAGACTTTCAAAGCGCTTGGTCATACTCTCCGGCGTGAGTTGGGTGGATCATCGGGGCCGCTCTATGGAGTGCTCTTCCTGCGTTGCGGCAGCGTTCTTGAGGATGTAGGAGCAACGGGATTGGCGCCGTGGGCCGAAGCGCTTGATCAGGGGTGTCACGCCATCAGAGAACTAGGGGGCGCGAAGCCCGGCGATCGGACGATGCTCGATGCGCTCGACCCATTCGTGAAGGCATTGAAGAGTCTAGAGGGCAAGGCATCACGCGAAGCCGTCTTTTCCGCGGTCGATGCGGCGGAGCGCGGTGTAGAGAGGACAGCTCAAATGAAGCCGCGTATGGGACGATCTAGTTATCTTGGCGATCGCGTGCTCGGCTATCCTGATCCAGGAGCGAAGGCGATTGCTATCTGGCTGCGTGCCGCCTGCGAAGCACTCTTCCCACAATGAGCAACTTGCGCGCAGTCCCGTTTTGTAGGTTCTGTTTCGAGGGACTGCAATTCATCCTAGAATCCGAGTTCATAACGAACTGCCAATAAACTCATTGAAGGATGGATTATTGTCGAGGCCCGTGAGAAAAACGCGGCCAAGCTCAGGGAGCTAGTTTCCTTCCGAGACGTCGTGTCGGAATATTATTCCGAATCAAATCAACAGCTATGTTCTCGGCGGCCAAAGTTAGTGTTGTTGCGTTTCCCTCCAGGTCGGGTTCGTAAACGCGCCGTCACCCGCAACATCCCATACCGCAATCCGAGCCCACTTCCATCCCGGTGCAGTCACGTTCCAATCAAAGGTTCCGCTTTCGAATTCATGAGAATGACAGAGATCAAAGCGTTCGTAATGTGTGTTTGTACCATCGCCCCATACGATCTCTGCTATTCGGAGCGGGAAGGTGGACGAAGTCTCGACTGCCACGTGCACAGCATCTCCTTTCCCCGTGATCATCGATTTCGCAAGCAGAACCTCGCCGGTTGAAATGAAGTCCTCTCCATGCGCTGCCGCATCCAGAACGGAGATGTAGTGATCGAAGTCTGGTAGCTTGTTCATGCGCACGTAGTTGACATTCATGTGCGCATATAGCTCATCGTCAGCGCTTAATTGAAAGGCATCTACCTCACCCATCATCACCTTGTGCAGGCCAAGGTTGTTCATATCATCTACTGTCTTGAAGCCCCTCGCTCCCAGCCTCGGTATCGACAGATCCGACGGCATCGCCTTCCAGCCCGTGCCGAAGTATCCTGAATCACGAAAATAAGGTGTGTCCTTGATTTTGTCCGGATATCCTGTCGAACCCTTGGTTCGCGGGTGCGTTAGGTAGACGTATCCGTGTTCCTCCTTGACCAACCTCCACATGTCTTCAGTGTCGTGCACACGATACACGGTCCCATACTTAGTATCAGGCGTCGCAAATGCCTCTCCCGGCTTCCGATCCATCATCCAGAAGACAGGCTTCGGAAACGTCAGCGACCAGTGGCCCCCCAGGATCACGTCGGCCTCCTCCGCCGGAA
>Ga0268266_10001282_pt1 | contig 30666 bp, 23 predicted proteins | sample KBSS13metaG_FD_190356 | JGI IMG/M metagenome (GOLD analysis project Ga0268266, IMG submission 190356) | Switchgrass rhizosphere microbial communities from Kellogg Biological Station, Michigan, USA - KBS S1-3 metaG (SPAdes) (version 2) | ecosystem: Host-associated > Plants > Roots > Rhizosphere... | reverse complement strand
AGAAGATCGCCGCACTCGATGCCGGCGCGGACGACTACGTGACGAAGCCGTTCGGCATCGAGGAGCTGTTCGCGCGGATGCGGGCGGTGTCGCGACGGGTGACCGCGCAGCACACGGCGAGCGTGCAGCTGGGGGAGTGGGTGGTCGACCTGGCGGCACACCGGGTACGACCGTTGTCCGGCGTGGGACCCGACCAGCGGCTGACCGCGACTGAGTGGCGGGTGCTGGAGATCCTGGTCCGCAACCCGGGGCGACTGATCACCAAGCGGCACCTGCTCCACGAGGTCTGGGGCCCGGGCTACGACACCGAGACGAACTACCTGCGCCTCTACCTCGCGCAGCTCCGCCGCAAGCTGGAGCCCGACCCGTCCCGCCCGGCGTACCTCCTCACGGAGACGGGCATGGGCTACCGGTTCCGGCCCGACGAGGAGCCGTCACCGGGGACCGGCTGACCGCTCACCCGGTGCGCCACCTCGGCGGCGGTCGAGAGTCTCAGGGACTCGCCGAGGACGCCGCCGACGTGGGCGCACTGGTCGGGGCACTCGTCGTCGGTGCCGAGGTGGCGCTGGTGGTCGGCGCCGAGGTGGTGGGTGCCGAGGTGGTGGGTGCCGAGCTGGTCGGCGACGACGTCGGAGCCGACGAGGTGGGCGACGTGGGTGACGTGGTGGTGGGCGACGAGCGGTGCACGACGGGCGAGGGGTGGTGACCCCGCGCCGGAGTCACCGGGTTGGGAGACACGACTCGCTGCCCGGCCGGCGCCAGCAGCACCGAGGCGACGACGACGGTGGCCGCGACGGCGAACAGGCCGGCTGCGGTGACGGTCGCGGGTCGGGACCCGAACCGGCGGAACTCGGTGCGGCGACGCTCGTCGAGCTCACCGGGCAACGTCGCGCGCTGCGCGCCCAGGCTGTTCAGGGGCGCCGAGAGGAAGGCCGCGGTCGGCCAGACGAGGAGGGCGGCCGTGACCAGCCCGCCGCTGCCGGCGCCCGCGACGGCGCCGAGGATGCCCGCGAGGCCCAGGACCGCGAACAGCGATTCCGGCAGGTTGCCGCGCACGGCGTCCCACCAGTGGGCGTCCTCGGCGGTCTTCGGTGTCCGGAGGAACTCGGCCTCGCGGGCGAACAGGCCTTGTACCGAGGCTCGCGCCACGACCAGCGAGGTCGACTGCCAGATCATGAAGGCACCCAGCGCGTCGCGCCACGACGCTCCCGTGCCCCGGCGCAGGAGCGCAATGGCGCGCACGAGCCCGAGGACGGCCAGCAGCGGGATCGCCGCCAGCAGGAAGCCGCTGAGCTTGCGGAACAGCAGGCCGCCACCGAGCGCGACGTTGCCGGCTCCGACCAGGAGGAACAGGAAGAACATCACCGCCAGGAGGTCGCCGTACCACTGGACGGCGCCGGACAGGTAGGCCCAGCGCTGCCCCTGGTCCATCCGGTTCCGCTCGGTCGCGCGGCCGGGCACCATCAACCGCCAGTGCTTGCGCAGGATCTGGATGCCGCCGAAGCACCAGCGGAAGCGTTGCCCCTTCAGTGCCTCGAACGTCAGCGGCATGACGCCCACCCCGAACGACCGGTCGACATGGAGCCCCGACCACCCGTCCCTCAGGATCCGCAGAGAGAGCTCGGCGTCCTCGGTGATGCACCACTCGTCCCACCCGCCGGCGCGCTCGAGGGCGTCCTTGCGGATCAGGCCCATGGTGCCGGCGAAGATCGCACCGTCCCGCTCGTTGCGGGATGGCTGGGAGACGGCGAAGAAGTATCTGTAGGAGTAGTAGAGACGGCGGTAGAACGACGCCTGCTCCCAGTCGCGGTAGTCCTGCGGGGCCTGGATGAAGCCCACCTGGGGGTCGGCGAACAGTGGTGCGCAGGCCGCCAGGAAGTCGGGGTCCAGCTGGTAGTCGGCGTCGATCACCCCGATCAGCTCGGTGCGCGGGTCGACCATCTCCCGAAGTGCGTAGTTGAGCGCGCCGGACTTGTATCCCGGCCAGTCGGCGAGGTGGGCGAACTTCACGCCGTGGTCACGGCACCACGCCTCGACCGGACGCCACAGCGTCTCGTCGTCGGTGTTGTCGTCGATGACCAGGATCTCGTACGCCGGGTAGTCGATCGCGGTCAGCGACTGCAGGGTCTCGATCACCATCTCCGGCGGCTCGTTGTAGGCCGGCACCTGCAGGCTGACGAACGGCGTGTGGCCGCGCGCCTCCGGCGCCGCACCGTCGGTGACGCGGCGTACCCAGGCTTCTCGTCCGAGGGCGTCGCAGAGCTCCCAGAGATAGGCGACACCCAGGAAGGCCGCGAACGCCTCCATCACCCACAGCACCAGCGCGCCGACGGTGCCGACGATGCCGAGGTGGCTGACGAAGGTCCACCACACCATGTAGGCCAGGTACGCGCCGAAGAGGTAGAAGGTCGCTACCCAGGCGAGGTGTGCGCGCGCGCTCCAGTGACGTGTCGCGGGCAGCCACAGCGCACTCACGACGAGCAGAGCCGCCGCGCCGGCGACGATGTTGGCGTGGGTGACGTCGAGGAGCTGGAGCGCGCCCGCGGTGAGGACCGCCAGCAGGACCGACGCCAGCGCCGACACCAGAAGTCGGCGCGCGGACGACCACGCACTCACCGATCCCGAGGTCGTCATCGTGCGGGTGAAGAGCGCCACCGTGGCCAACGGCGCCGAGAAGAGGCCGGCGAGCAGGAAGGCAGCGAGCACGGGCGACCGACCTCTCGGGGGATGAGCGGGCGGCCGAAAGCCTAGGGCGGGACCGTGGGCCTGCCCTCACCCCCAGGGGGGACCTGGATCGACGTACGACGGTGTCGGTCAGGCGGGTGTCATGAACCCGAGCGTGGACTGCTTCAACCCGGGGAACACCGACGTCGTCGAGACGCCGAAGCGGGCCGAGACGATCTCGGCGAGCACGTTGCGGTAGTCGGTGGTGACGTGGAGGTCGGACTCCAGGTCGTCGCCGAGAGCCTTCCACTTGGCGGTCTGGTTGAAGTAGACCTGCTTGCCCTTGACCCCGGCACCGGCCACGAGCATCACGTTGCCCCATCCGTGGTCGAGGCCGCGGTTGCCGTTCTCGAGGGTGCGGCGGCCGAACTCGCTGATCGTGACCAGCGTGACCTTGCTCGCCTGGTCTCCGAGGTCGCCGAAGAAGGCCGCGATCGCGGTCGCCAGGTCGTGGGCGTTGGCGATCATCTGCCCGCCCTGGAGGTTGCCGAGGTCCACGTGCATGTCCCAGTCGCCCTGGTCGACGGTCAGCACCTCGACGCCGACGTTGCCGCGGATGATCCGAGCCGCCGCCGACAGCGCGTTGCCGACACCGGATCCGCCGTACGTCGCGGAGTTGTCGGCCGCGGCGATCGCGGGGGCGAGGTCCAGGGTGGCCTGCATGGTCGAGCGGACCGCGGTGCCCATCGGGCTGTGGTCGTGGTCCCAGAGCGTGTGCAGGGAACGCCGGCGCTTGCCGGCGGGGTCGGTGTCGCCGGTGTCGTCGGCTGCGATGGTGGCGTCCGCCAGCGACCCGATCGTCATCAGTGGGATCGGACCGGAGATCTCGGTGGGCGGGGGACCGTTCACGACACCGACGGCCTGCAGCGGGTTGTGGTGGGTGGACGTGGCACCGACGAGGCGGTTCAGCCAGCCGACCCGCTGGCTGGAGCCGGGGTGCGCCTCCTCGACCTCCTCCATCGCGGAGAAGTGCGAGCGGTTGGCGGTCGTCAGACCGGTGGCGTGGATGGCCGCCAGCTGGCCGCCGTCCCACATGCCCAGCAACGGCTGGAGCTTCGGGTGCAGCCCGAAGAAGTCGCCGGCGCCGATCAGCTCGGTCTTGGGGACGGCGATGTTCGGCCGCGCGGCGTAGTAGCCCGGGTCGCCGTGCGGCACGACCAGCGACAGGCCGTCCGCGCCGCCGCGCAGCGAGAGCACGACGAGCACCGCCGTGGCCGGGCTCAGCGAGGCGGCCGAGGCGGACACGGTGGCGTTGCCGACCATGAACGTCGCGCCGCCGAGCGCCAGGGCGCCGCGTAGGACGCCGCGCCGGCTCATCCGGGCGAACTCGGGGCAGCAGGCGTCGTCGCCAGTGGTCATCGGGTCCATCGGGTCACCGCCGGAAGAAGTCGGGAGCGTCGAAGAAGGTCGTCAGCAGCCGAGGGAACATCCACTGCATCACCGGGTGGTCCTGGGTGATCTGCTCGTGGGCGTGCACGGCGACGGCCTGTCGGCAGGCCTGCTGGAGGCGGTCGCTCGCGTGCCGGTGCAGGATCTGCTGCGCCATGTGGTCGACCAGGTGGTCGAAGCGCGTCGACGCCTTCGGGAGCCACGCCGTCGGCTTGCGGTAGCGGATGCCCTTGTTCGGCCACCAGCCGCCGGACATCGTGTAGTGGACCTCCATCGAGCCCATCACGCGAGACGGCGAGCTCCACGCGGCGCTGGGGATCGGCTGACCGTTGGGCGCCGGCCACGACATCGGCATCATGCCCATCGAGCTCGACTGCCAGAGGAGCTGGTGGGCGGCACGGTCGGCCGTCGTCGGCTTGGCCACGTGGACCCCCATCAGGCGGTACGTCGCGACCAGGTCGTTCTCGGGGTCCCGGACCTTGTCGCCGACCGAGTGCTTGAACTCGTCGGAGTCGACCAGCGCCCGGAGCACCGGCTTGATCTGCGTCCCGTGCGCCAGGTAGACGCGAGCGAGCCGCCTCACCAGGGCCGGGGGCGGGTTGTCGGAGACGAACGCCATCACCAGCTTCGAGGCGATGTGCGACGCCGTCGAGGGATGGTGGGCGAGGTAGCGCAGGTAGTCACGCGTGACCTTGCGCCCGTCCTTGGAGTGGTTCGCGCGGTGGAAGCCGAGCACCCGCACCTTGCCGGTGTAGTGGGCGAGCTCGTTGTAGCCGGCGTCCCAGGTGTCCCACATGTCGACCTGCCAGCCGGTGAGGATGCGGGCCGAGTCGACGACGTCGCGTTCGTGGTAGCCGGCACCGAGCCCGACCGTGTGCAGCTCGAGGAGCTCACGTCCCTGGTTCTCGTTCGGGTGCTCCTTGTCGGAGACCGCGTTGCCGAGGTACATCCCCATCGCCGGGTGCACGCTCACCGCCTGCAGCAGGGACTCGAACGAGCCGAGCGCCCGGGCCCGGATCGCGTGTCCGTAGCGCACTCGCCAGGTGTAGACCCCGTCGGCGCTCACCGGCACGTTGAAGTGGTTCTCCCAGAACTCGGTCATCGTCTCCAGGACCTGCTGGTGGCTGTGCATCCGACGCATCAGCAGCCAGTTCTGGTAGTCCGCCATCACCTCCCAGCCGCCGACCCGACCGCTGTCGTTCTCGGCCGCGACCTTGCCGGGGGACCACTTCAGGTGGGGGTACCAGGAGTCGAGGGCGCGGCCGGGGTGGTCCGGCACGTGATGGGGACTCAGCTGCCACTCGAACCACTTCCGGGCGCCGCCGTGCCGGCGTACCTCACGCGCCAGCGCCGGGGTCACGCCGTACGAGAAGCGTCCGACCAGGTGCCGGCCCTGGGTGCCGAGCAGGGGGACCCCGCGATGGTGCGCGCGACCGGAGTCGGCGGCCAGGGCCGCCTCGGGCAGCAGGGTCGCGCCGGCAGCCAGCCCGGCACCGGCCAGTACGGCGCGCCGAGCAGAGCCGACGCGGGAGTCGTCGAGGTCGCCGGGGGAGGGGAGTTCCATGCCAGGGCTCCAGTTGTGCGCTGACCGCGTGGGAACCCCCGGACCTACGCGGACGGTGGTCAGGTCACCAGCAACCTAACCGTGTCGGCGCCCCGGGTGGGCTCGAATCGAGGACTTTTTCCCCCGACCCTTCGCGCAGCGTTCACCCCGCGGTACCCAGAACCGGGGTGGGCATCCGCGCGGACAGCGACTACCGTCGGGTGGACGATGTTCGGGGGAACTGGAAGGTCTCGGGACGCGTCGTGGGCGGTTGGCCTGCGACGTGGACGCGCGCGCGCCGGGTTCGGTGCGAGCATGATCGCCGTGCTGGCGGCGGCCCTCGTGGCCGGCGGACGCGAGCCGTCGCACGACGTGCTGGCCACCGCGCCCGTCGCTCCGTCCGAGCAGTCGCCCGGCTCGTCGACGGCACTGCCCACGCCACCCGTCGAGCTCCCGAAGCCGAGCGGACGGGAGGTCAAGGGACCGGCGTCACCGGCGCAGCGCGACCTGCTCGCCTCGGTCAGCGCCCAGGCCATCCCGGGGGTGGCCCTCTCGGCGTACCAACGCGCGTCGATCGTGATCAACGCGGCCGATCCGTCCTGCCACATGGACTGGAGCCTGCTGGCCGCGATCGGCCAGGTGGAGTCCGACCACGGGCAGGTCGGCGGGAGCCGGCTCAACGCACGTGGAGTCGCCCATCCCCGGATCATCGGCCCCCGCCTCGACGGCCGCCACGGGACGTCGCGGGTCCGAGACACCGACGCCGGCCGCCTCGACGGCGACCCGAAGTACGACCGAGCAGTGGGGCCCATGCAGTTCCTCCCGTCGACGTGGGCCGCGGTCGCGGTCGACGGTGACGACGACGGTCGTCGCGACGTCCAGGACATCGACGACGCGTCGCTCGGGTCGGCGGTCTACCTCTGTGCCGACCACGACAACCTCTCGACGAGGGCCGGAGCCCACGCCGCCGTGCTGCGGTACAACCACAGCCAGGCCTACGCGGCGCGCGTGCTGGCGATCGCCCACGCCTTGCGGACCAGCAGCCTGTTGATGCCGACCAGCGGCATCAACGTCCGCAGCATCTCCTTCGACCACCCGGGTGACCCTCAGGTCCGCGATCACCCACCGGGCCGCCCCGGGAGGCACCACCACTCGGAGCCCACCGCCGACCCGGTCCCGACGTCGCCGCACGGCCCGGTGATCGCCGACCCGGTCCCGTCGTCGCCCACGCCGACTCCGTCGCCCACGCAGCCCCCGTCGCCCACACCGACCCCGTGGCCCTCGCCGACGCCGACCCCCACGCCGACCCCGTGGCCCTCGCCGACGCCGACCCCCACACCGACCCCGTGGCCCACGCCGACGCCGACCGATCCCGGTGACCCGACGGAGCCACCGGTGATCCCCGACCCGCTGCCGGCCGAGCTCGCCGGCCTGACCCCTGCCCAGGTCGACGCCTACAACGCCGCGTGGGCAGTCTGCGACGACGACCTCGTCGCCGGGTGGTCCGCCGACCCCGACACCGTGGCCGCACTCACGCAGTGCCTGGCCGACGAGGTCGGGGTCCCGGCGGACGACGCCGACCTGACGACGTTCGTCGACTGGCTCGCGGACAACGAGGACCCCGTCACCGGCTGACCGCCCGTTCCGCCCGCGGGTCTGTAGAGTCTCCCGACACCCAGCCCCCGAGTCCGAAGGACCCCGATCCGCCCATGGACGGCTCTGACAGTCGCCCCTCCTCGCTCTCCTCCGACCGCTCGGGTGTGACCGCGTGCTGACCGCCTGGCTCCTGCTCGCAGGGTCGATCGTGCTGGTGATCGCCGCGGGTGTCTTCGTCGCCGCGGAGTTCTCGTTCGTCACCGTCGACCGGTCCAAGGTCGCCCGGGCCGCCGAGGCCGGAGACGCCCCCGCCGCCGGTGTGCTGAAGGCCCTGCGCTCGCTGTCCACCCAGCTCTCCGGGGCCCAGGTGGGGATCACGATCACCAACCTGGCGATCGGCTTCCTGGCCGAGCCCGCCATCTCCCGGCTCATCTCGGACCCCTTGCACTCCGCCGGGTTGCCCCGCGGCGCGGTCCACCCGGTCGCGGTCGCCATCGGACTGACCGTGAGCTCGTTGGTGACCATGATCTTCGCCGAGCTCGTCCCGAAGAACCTCGCGATCGCCAAGCCGATGGAGACGGCTCGCGCGACGCAGGGGTTCCAGCGGATCTTCACCGCCGTGATGCGCGGACCGATCAAGGTCCTGAACGGCTCCGCGAACGCGATCGTCCGGCGGCTCGGCATGGAGCCGCAGGAGGAGCTGCGCTCCGCGCGGTCGTCCACCGAGCTGGCGTCGCTGATCTCGCGCTCGGGGGACTCGGGCACGCTGGATCCCGACACCGCCGAGCTGATGGAGCGCTCGGTGGAGTTCGGCACCCGGACGGCGGGCGAGATCATGACCCCTCGCGTCCGCACGGTCAGCCTCGAGGCCAACGACCGGGCCTGGGCGGTCATCGAGCTGGCCCGGCAGACGGGGCACTCGCGGTTCCCCGTCCTCGACCAGGACGACGGCGTCATCGGCACGGTGCACGTCAAGCATGCCGTGGCACTGCCGATCGCGGAGCGCCACACCACCAAGGTCAAGCACCTGATGACCCGGCCGATCGTGGTGCCCGACTCGCTGCGGCTCGACCCCCTGCTCACCCTGCTGCGACAGGAGGGTCAGCTCGCGGTCGTGCTCGACGAGTACGGCGACCAGGCCGGCATCGTGACGATCGAGGACGTGATCGAGGAGATCGTCGGCGACATCGCTGACGAGCACGACCGGCTGGGCGCCCGGGGACGCCGGCGTACCGACGGGTCGTGGGTGCTGTCCGGCCTGCTCCGCCCCGACGAGGTCGAGGACCTCACCGGGATCGAGCTCCCCGACCACGAGGACTACGACACCATCGCCGGTCTCGTCCTGCAGGCTCTGGGTCGCGTGCCCACGCGCGGCGACGTCGCTGAGGTGCCGGTCCCCGACCGGTCCGACGGCGACCAGCCCGAGCGGCAGCAGCTGGCGGTGCTCACGGTGGAGCACATGGACGGGCTGCGGATCGACCGGCTGTCCCTGCGGGTGGTCGGCGGCAGTGACGCGACCGGCGCCGGTGGAGGTGACCGCGGATGAGCACCACCGCATCGGTCTTCCTGGCCCTGGTCCTGCTGCTCGGCAACGCGTTCTTCGTCGCTGCGGAGTTCGCCCTGGTCTCCGCCCGGCGTACCCAGATCGAGCCGCGCGCCGAGGAGGGGTCACGCTTCGCGCGCACCACCCTGCGGGCGATGGAGAACATGTCCCTGGTGATCGGGGTCAACCAGCTCGGCATCACGGTCTGCTCGCTGGTCCTCGGCGCCGTGGCCGAGCCGACCGCCGCCCGGCTGCTCGACCCCCTGCTGGAGGCGGTCGATGCCCCCGAGTCGCTGCAGCACCCGATCGCGTTCGTGGTCGGCCTGGCGGTCGTGGTCTACCTGCACGTCGTGCTGGGGGAGATGATCCCCAAGAACATCGCGCTGGCCGGCCCCGACCGGGCGGCCCTGGTCCTCGGCACGCCGATCTGGGCCATCGTGTCGGTGACCCGTCCGGTCATCGTCGGCGTCAATGCCTTGGCGTCGCAGGTGCTCCGGCTGGTGGGGGTGGGGCTGATGGACGAGGTGAGCTCGACGTACACCCGTGAGGAGGTGGCCGCCCTCGTCGAGGAGTCGCGCGGCGAGGGACTGCTCGAGGACGGCGAGTACGACCGGCTGTCGGGCGCCCTGGGCTTCACCGAGAAGACGGTCGCGACCGTGCTGATGCCCCCGAGCACCCTGCAGACGGTCCGTCGTGGCTCGACCGGCGCGGACGTGGAGGCGCTGTGCGCCGCCACCGGGTACAGCCGGTTCCCGGTGTCCGGCGAGGAGCACGAGCTGATCGGCTACCTCCACATCAAGGACGTGCTCGAGACCGACGAGCAGCGGCGCAACCGGCCGATCGAGGACAAGTGGATCCGGCCCTTCGCGCCGGTCCGGGCCGACGACCTGCTGCACGACACGCTGGAGAAGCTGCAGCGGCGTGGGGCCCACATGGCCCGGGTGGTGGACGCCGATGGCGGCACTCTGGGCGTGGCCACGCTCGAGGACGTGATCGAGGAGCTGGTCGGCGAGATCCGCGACAGCGCCCACCTGGAGCCGTCGAACCCACCCAGCTCGGTGGAGCGCGGCACCCGCGAGCCCTGAGGGACCGCCGGATAGGGTGTGCGCGGCGGTTTGACGATCCTGGGCGGGGAAGGTGCAGACGGCGGTGGCGGACGAAACGGCACGCGACGACGCGCGCGTGTGGACCGTCCCCAATGCACTGAGCTTCCTGCGACTGCTCGGCGTTCCGCTGTTCCTGTGGCTGGTGCTCGGGCCGGAGGCCGACGGCTGGGCGCTCGGGGTGCTGATGCTGTCCGGTGTCACCGACTACCTCGACGGCTACCTCGCGCGTCGGCTCGACCAGGCCTCGCGCCTCGGCCAGATCCTCGACCCGGTGGCCGACCGGCTCTACATCCTGGCCGTGGTGATCGGGCTGGCGCTGCGCGACGTCGTGCCGTGGTGGTTCGCGGTCATCCTGCCCTTGCGCGACCTCCTGCTGTGGGGGCTGGTGCCCATCCTCCGGACCCGTGGCTACAGCGCTCTGCCCGTCCACTTCCTCGGCAAGGCCGCGACGTTCAACCTGCTCTACGCGTTCCCGCTCCTCCTGCTCGGCGACGGCACCAGCGCCGCCGCCAACCTGGCCAAGGTGTTCGGCTGGGCGTTCGCGGGCTGGGGGATCGGTCTGTACTGGTGGGCCGGGATCCTCTACGCCTACCAGGTGTACAAGCTGATCAAGACCACCGAACGCCGGGCGGTGGCCCATGGCTGAGGCGCCGACGCTGCCGCGCGGCTCCGGCTCCGGGTCCGGTCGCGCCGGCCGACCCGAGACCGAGCAGCTGCTCCCCGAGCACGTCACCCAACCGCTCCTGGCGCTGATCACCCAGCGCTCCCTGGACGCCGACTACGAGCACGTCGCCGCGCGCCGAAGGGCCGCGGGGCAGGGCGCGACCACACGCCGCGTGCCGCGGCGTACGGCGGGCGTCGTGCTGCTGGTGTTCGGCCTGCTGGTGACCATCGCGGCGGTGCAGACGAGCCGGAACGCCTCCGCCTCCGACGCCAGCCGCGACAGCCTGATCGACCAGATCAACCTCCGGCGCGACGGCCTGGGCGACCTGCAGAAGCAGCTCGCCCAGGAGCAGCAGCAGGTGCTCGGCCTGCAGTCGAAGCTGAACGACCTCTCGACCCAGTCGAAGGCGCTGGAGTCCCGGCTGGTGCGCATCCAGGGCCGCACCGGGTTCCGTGCGGTTCGTGGTCCCGGCATCCAGGTGAGCCTCAACGCCGCGCCCGACAGCGGCGAGAACCAGCTGGTCCGCGACTCCGACCTCAGCCTGCTCGCCGACTCACTGTGGGCGGCCGGCGCCGAGGCGATCAGCGTCAACGGCCAGCGCCTGAACGCGCTGGGGGCGTTCCGCAACGTCGGGGTCCAGGTGCTGCTGAACGCCCAGCCGATCAACCCGCCGTACCAGTTCCAGGTGATCGGCAACCCGGACACCCTGCCGGCCAACCTGCTCTCCAGCTCGATCGGGGAGAAGTGGTACGCGCTCAAGGACAGCCTGGGTTTCCGCTTCGACGTCCGCAACGGTGGCACCATGACGCTGCCGGCCGCCGACCGACCGGGTCTGCGGTGGGCGGAGGTCGCCAACCAGAAGGACGAGGACACTCAGCGGCAGATGGGGGACAGCGGCTCATGATCGCGGCGCTCGGCCTACTCGTGGGGGTGGTCCTGGGGCTGATCTTCACCCCGGACGTCCCCAGCGGTCTCGACCCCTACCTCCCGATCGCGGTCGTCGCCGCGCTCGACGCCGTGTTCGGTGCCCTCCGTGCCTACCTGGAGGGGATCTTCGACGACAAGGTCTTCGTCGTCTCCTTCTTCTCCAACGTCGTGATCGCTGCCGCGATCGTCTACCTCGGCGACAAGCTCGGAGTCGGCGGTCAGCTCTCCACGGGCGTCATCGTCGTGCTCGGCATCCGGATCTTCTCCAACGTGGCCCAGATCCGGCGGTACGTCTTCCATGCCTGACGACGTCCGGCCTCCCGAAGAGCCGCAGGTTCCCGACGGCGTGGACGCCGACGACGAGAGCTCGCCGTTCGGAGGCCAGGGCACCGCCGACGAGGTCGGTCTGCAACGGTTGCGCGAGGCGCTGTTCCGGCCGTCGCGGGCCCAGGTGGTCGTGGGGGTGCTGCTGGCCGCGCTCGGGTTCGCCGCGATCACCCAGGTCCGGACCAACAACACCGACAACACCTACGCGGGCTACCGCGAGCAGGACCTCGTCGACGTCCTGTCCGGGCTGGCCGACACCTCGCAGCGTGCCCAGCGGCAGATCAACCAGCTCGAGGTGTCGCGTCGGCGGCTCGAGCAGAACCGGCAGGCCCAGAGCGCTGCCATCGCCGCCGCCCAGAAGCAGGCGCAGGAGCTGAGCATCATGGCCGGCCTGGTGCCGGTGACGGGTCCGGGGATCCGGATGACCGTCACCGAGGGGCCCCGACCGATCGACGTGGACTCCTTGCTCGACGCCATCGAGGAGCTGCGGTCGGCCGGCGCCGAGGCCATGCAGGTCAACGGCGAGGTGCGCCTGGTGGCACAGAGCTCCGTCCAGCCCGCTGCGGGTGGTCTCGAGATCGACGGGACACTGGTCACCTCGCCGTACGTCGTCGACGCGATCGGGGCGCCGCACACCCTCAGTGGCGCGCTCAACCTGATCGACGGCCCGGTCGCGCAGTTCAAGGACGCCGACGCCACGGTCGAGATCGACGAGCGCGACTCCCTCGACATCACCGCCGTGCGGCAGCCGTCGACGCCGCAGTACGCCCAACCACAATGACCCCCGGTAACCTGCCGACCGAGCACGCGTCCGCACCGCTGAGACCCGAAGGAGAGCCGTGTACCCCGACGACCTGAAGTACACCCAGGAGCACGAGTGGGTGCGCAGCCCCGGCGAGAACGACGGCTCGGTGCGGGTGGGCATCACCCACTACGCCCAGGACCAGCTCGGCGACATCGTCTACGTCTCCCTGCCGGCTGTCGGCGAGGACGTGACGGCCGGGGTTGCGTGCGGTGAGCTCGAGTCGACGAAGTCGGTCAGCGATGTCTACGCCCCGATCGACGGCGAGGTCGTCGCCGTGAACGAGACCCTCGACGCGACGCCCGAGCTGGTGAACAGCGACCCGTACGGCGGTGGCTGGCTCTACGAGCTGGCGCCCGCCAACGCCGATGCCGTGGACGGCCTGCTGGACGCCGCGGCGTACCAGGCCGGCCTGGGGGACTAACCGAGGCGAGTGACCTGAACGGTCTGGCCGTCCCTGATAAGTTCGCAGCAACCATCAACCTCAGCCCTTCCCTGAGGGTTGGACAGGAGACGATCGCCGATGCCGTACTGCACCAACTGCGGCAAGGGGAACCCCGACGACGCCCGCTTCTGCTCGCAGTGCGGCACGCGGCTGGAGACTTCGGAATCGACGGCGCCGCCCGAGGGACTGCCTGGGGGACTGCCCGAGGGCCTGGGCGACTCCACCGCGACGATCAGCATCGCGGGCGGCGGGGGAGACCGTCCTGACGTCTCGTCCGACCGTCAGCTCAACCCGGTCGACGCGGCCGCGGTCGACGCGCTTCCGGTGGGCTCGGCCCTGCTCGTGGTGCAGCGCGGCCCGGGCGCCGGCAGCCGCTTCCTGCTGGACAAGGACGTCACCACGGCCGGCCGGCACGCCGACAGCGAGATCTTCCTCGACGACGTGACCGTCTCGCGACGCCACGCGACGTTCACCCGCGACGGTGACTCGTTCACCGTTGCCGACGCCGGCAGCCTGAACGGCACCTACGTCAACCGAGACCGCATCGACACCGTGGTCCTGAAGGACACCGACGAGGTGCAGATCGGCAAGTACCGACTCGTCTTCTTCCAGGGCCACGAGAACCCGTGACGGACCCTCTCGGAGCAGCGACCGCCGGTGGGCGGGTCCGGCTGAACATCGGTGAGGTGCTCGACCTCCTCCGCTCCGACTTCCCGGGGGTGACCATCCCCAAGATCCGCTTCCTCGAGGACAAGGGTCTGGTCAAGCCCGAGCGGACCGCGGCGGGCTATCGCAAGTTCTCCTCCGAGGACGTCGACCGGTTGCGCTACGTGCTGCGGATGCAGCGCGACCACTACCTGCCGCTGCGCGTGATCGGTGACCACCTCGACGCGATCGACCGGGGCCTGGAGCCGCCGCCCATCGAGCCGGTCGTCCCGACGGTCCCCACCGTGGCTCTCGCGGCCGACGGCCTGCCGTCGGCCGAGTCGTTCTCCCGGCGCGACCAGCTGCGGCTCTCGCGCAAGGAGCTGCTCAAGATCGCCGAGATCTCCGACGACCTGCTGACCCAGCTCGAGCAGTTCGGCCTGGTGTCCGCCCGCACCGGCACCAGCCACTACGACACCGATGCGCTGGTGATCGCCACCACCGCCCGCGAGCTCGCCGAGTTCGGGCTCGAGCCTCGTCACCTGCGCGCGTTCAAGACCGCAGCCGACCGCGAGGTGGGCCTGGTCGAGCAGGTGATGGCGCCGCAGATGCGGGGCAGGGACGCCTCCGAACGCGGGCGCGCGGAGGAGGCCGTCAGCGAGCTGGCGGCGCTGTCGGTGCGGCTCCACGCGACCCTGGTGAAGTCGGGCCTGCGCGGTCGCTGAGCCCGCCTGGGGAGCTCGGATGCCCGGAGTAGTGTGGTCGGCATGCGCGAGGTCGACGTCCTGGGCGTCCGGGTGGAGATGCCGTCGAACAGCCCGATCGTGCTGCTGCGCGAGGTCGAGGGCCAGCGTTACCTGCCGATCTGGATCGGGGCGGTCGAGGCGACCGCGATCGCGTTCGCCCAGCAGGGCGTCGTCCCGCCGCGGCCACTGACCCACGACCTGCTCAAGGACGTGCTGGAGTCCACCGGCAACGAGCTCACCGAGGTGCACATCACCGAGGTGAAGGACAACATGTTCTTCGCGACCCTGGTCCTGGCCTCCGGGGTCGAGGTGAGCGCCCGGCCGTCCGACTCCATCGCGCTCGCCCTGCGCACCGGGAGCCGGATCCTGTGTGCCGAGGAGGTGCTGGCCGAGGCCGGCCTCGACGCACCGGCCGAGCAGGAGGACGAGGTGGAGAAGTTCCGCGAGTTCCTCGACCAGGTCTCGCCCGAGGACTTCGAGACCCGCTGACCCCTGGCCCAGCGGTGCCTCAGTCTCAAGTTGAGGTTGAGGGTTGCGACACGCCGACCTTGTCTTTGACGGGGGTGAGAGTCGGGCTTACCTTGAACTGTCCTCGTTGTAACTCCACCGATGTGGCTTGCGCCGTACGGTTTCCCCAGGAGCGACAGCACGCGAGGTATTCGACGGAGGTCGTAGTGAACGACAACGAGCAGTACCGGCCCGCGAGTCGGGCCGAAGAGGCCGACGCGGTCCTCGCGGCGCAAGCCGCGGAGGAGCAGGGCCTGCTCTTCGCCGACGACGTCTCACCGCTTCCGAGTGACACCGGCTATCGCGGTCCGACCGCGTGCAACGCCGCCGGCATCACCTACCGTCAGCTCGACTACTGGGCACGCACCGGCCTCGTCGAGCCCACCGTGCGCAGCGCCACGGGCTCCGGGTCGCAGCGCCTCTACTCGTTCCGCGACATCCTGCTGCTCAAGGTGATCAAGCGCCTGCTCGACGCCGGCGTCTCGCTCCAGCAGATCCGCACCGCCGTCCAGCACCTCCGCGCCCGCGGCACCGACGACCTGACCCGGGTCACGTTGATGAGCGACGGCGCCTCGGTCTACGAGTGCACCAGCGACGACCAGGTCATCGACCTCCTCCAGGGCGGGCAGGGAGTGTTCGGCATCGCGATCGGCGGTGTCTGGCGCGAGATCGAGGGCACGCTGTCCGAGCTGCCGAGCGAGCGGACCGTCGAGGACGACGCGGCACCCCACAGCGACGACGAGCTGGCCGCCCGGAGGGCACGTAGGCTGGGCTAGACCGAACACCGGACTCCGCGGCGGCCGCAGGCATCGAGCCTGCGGCTGTCGTGCGTCTCGGGCCCCGACAACCCGACGTTCGCGTCGATGAGGGGATCGCGCGTCCGTGGTTGTTACAGTGGCGACGCTGACGATCCCGCACGGGAGAGTCTTCGCCGGGTGGGCGACCATCCGGGACGAAGCGCCGAAGGGGCAAATCCTCCCCGGAACCTCTCAGGCGCCAGGACCGTGCGGGGCAGGCAACTCTGGAGGGTCGGTGCGCCGGCTCGACAGAGGGGGAGGCGAATCTGACGATCCAGTCGAGGAGCCACCCGTGAGCCAGCAGCCCGCCTTCGCAGACCGCCACGTCGGCCCGCGCCCGGAAGACCTCGCCCTGATGCTGGCGAAGGTCGGCTTCGACTCCCTCGACGACCTGATGGCGGCGGCAGTCCCGCCCAGCATCGCGTCCCGCACGCTCGACCTCCCCGAGGCGCTCTCGGAGCACGAGACGGCCCGCGAGCTCCGCCGCCTGGCCGCGCTCAATCGTCCCGCCGAGTCGATGATCGGACTGGGCTACCACGCGACGATCACGCCGCCGGTGATCCGCCGCAACGTGCTCGAGGACCCGAGCTGGTACACGGCGTACACGCCCTACCAGCCCGAGATCTCGCAGGGCCGGCTCGAGGCGCTGATCAACTTCCAGACCGTGGTCGGCGACCTGACCGGGCTGCCGACCGCCAACGCCAGCCTGCTCGACGAGGGCACCGCTGCGGCCGAGGCGATGACGCTGGTACGCCGCGCCAAGCGCACGGCTTCTGGGCCCTTCGTCGTCGACGCCGACGCCCTGCCGCAGACGATCGAGGTCGTCCGCACCCGCGCCGAGGCGATGGGCATCGAGATCCTGGTCGCCGACCTGGCTGACGGCCTGCCGGACGGCGACGTGTCGGGCGTCCTCCTCCAGTACCCCGGCGCCTCGGGCCGGATCCTCGACCCGCGTCCGGTCATCGACGCCGTCCACGAGCGCGGTGCCCTCGCCGTCGTCGCGGCCGACCTGCTCGCACTGACCCTGCTCGAGTCGCCCGGCGAGCTCGGTGCCGACGTCGTCGTCGGCTCGTCACAACGCTTCGGCGTCTCGATGTTCTACGGCGGCCCGCACGCCGGCTACATGTCGGTGGCCGCCGGCCTCGAGCGCCACCTGCCGGGCCGGCTGGTCGGCGTCTCGGTCGACGCGGAGGGGCGGCCGGCGTACCGCCTGGCGCTGCAGACCCGTGAGCAGCACATCCGGCGCGACAAGGCGACCTCCAACATCTGCACCGCCCAGGTACTGCTGGCCGTCGTGGCGTCGATGTACGCCGTCTACCACGGCCCCGACGGCCTGCGCGCCATCGCCGAGCGGATCAGGGACGACGCGCGCCAGCTGGCGGCGCTGCTGCGCGAAGGTGGCGTCGAGGTCGTGCACGACCGCTTCTTCGACACCCTCGTGGCCCGCGTCCCCGGGCGCGCCGCCGACGTCGTCGCGGCCGCGCGGGACCGCGACGTGCAGGTGCGCCTGGTGGACGCCGACCACGTCGGGCTGAGCGTGGGGGAGACCTACGGGCCCGCCACCCTCTCGTCGCTGCTGAGCGCGTTCGGAGTCTTCGCGGAGGGCGTCGCCACCGCCTCGTCCGTGGAGACCATCCCCGGCGCGCTGGCCCGCACCACGCCCTACCTCACCCACGAGGTCTTCCACGCCCACCGCAGCGAGACCCAGATGCTGCGCTACCTGCGCACGCTGTCGGCCCGCGACTACGCGCTCGACCGCGGCATGATCCCGCTCGGCTCGTGCACGATGAAGCTGAACGCGACCACCGAGATGGAGCCGGTCTCGATGCCGGGCTTCGCCGACCTCCACCCGTTCGCGCCCGCCGCGGACGCCGAGGGCTACCGCGAGCTGATCGACGAGCTGGAGTCGATGCTGGCCGAGGCGACCGGCTACGACCGGGTCTCGATCCAGCCGAACGCCGGCTCGCAGGGTGAGCTGGCCGGGCTGCTGGCGATCCGCGGCTACCACCGGGCGCAGGGCCAGGGAGAGCGGAACGTCTGCCTCATCCCGTCGAGTGCCCACGGCACGAACGCCGCGTCGGCGGTGATGGCGGGGATGCGCGTCGTGGTGGTTCCGGCGACCGAGGACGGATCCATCGACCTCGACGACCTGCGTCGCGTCTGTGACGAGCACCGCGACGACCTGGCCGCGATCATGGTGACCTACCCCTCGACGCACGGCGCGTACGAGGAGACCATCACCGATCTCTGCACGATCGTGCACGAGGCCGGGGGCCAGGTGTACGTCGACGGAGCCAACCTCAACGCCCTGCTGGGCTACGCACGTCCGGGCGAGTTCGGTGGCGACGTCTCCCACCTGAACCTGCACAAGACGTTCTGCATCCCGCACGGAGGCGGGGGCCCCGGCGTCGGTCCGGTCGCGGTGCGCGAGCACCTCGCGCCGTACCTGCCGACGCACGGACAGCACCCCGACACCCGGCACCGCGAGGGGACCGGTGCGATCAGCGCGGCGCCGTACGGATCGGCCGGGATCCTGCCGATCTCCTGGGCCTACATCCGGTTGATGGGGGCCGACGGCCTGCGGCAGGCGACGGCGACCGCGGTGCTGGCGGCCAACTACGTCGCCGCCCGGCTGGACGAGGCCTACCCGGTGCTCTACAAGGGCCGCGGCGGCCTCGTCGCCCACGAGTGCATCCTCGACCTGCGCGGCCTGACCAAGGCCTCGGGCGTCACCGTCGACGACGTGGCCAAGCGGCTGATCGACTACGGCTTCCACGCCCCGACGATGTCGTTCCCCGTCGCCGGCACGCTGATGGTGGAGCCGACCGAGTCGGAGGACCTCGGCGAAATCGACCGGTTCTGCGACGCGATGCTGGCCATCCGCGCCGAGATCGAGCAGGTCGAGCGAGGGGAGTGGAGTGTCGACAAGTCGCCGCTGCGGGGTGCCCCGCACACGACCCGGGCGATCGTCGGCGACTGGGACCGCGCCTACCCGCGTGAGGTCGCGGCGTTCCCGACCGGGCCCGACCCGGACAAGTACTGGCCACCGGTCGCCCGGATCGACCAGGCGTACGGCGACCGCCACCTGGTCTGCTCGTGCCCGCCGCCCGAGGCCTTCGCCGAGCCCGGCGACCAGTCGACCGGCGACGACGCGTGAGCGACGCGTCCGCGGTCGCCGACACCACCGGACACCGACTCCTCTCCCTGCTCGCGCGGCGGCAGGTCGACGGCCGGTTGCCGTCGCTGGTCGCCGGCGTGGTCCGCGACGGCGAGCTCGTCTGGTCCGGGGGCTACGGGGACCTCGGTGAGGGGGACCTCACCGACGTGCAGTACCGGATCGGCTCGATCACCAAGACCTTCACCGCTGTGCTGATCCTCCAGCTGGTCCGTGACGGCCGGCTCGACCTCGACCTGCCGGCCGCGAGCGTGCTGGGCGACGTCGGGTTCGCCGACCGGTCGCTGCGCGCGTTGCTGTCGCACGCCTCCGGGATGACCGCCGAGCCTCATGGGTCCTGGTGGGAGAGGTCCGAGGGGGTCACCTGGGACCAGCTGGTCGGCGCCAACGACGGCTCCGACCAGGTCTTCCCGCCCGGTCAGCAGTACCACTACTCCAACCTCGGATTCGCCCTGCTCGGCGAGGTGGCGGCCCGGGTGCTCGGGACCACGTGGTTCGACGCCGTGCGGACGCTGATCCTCGAGCCGCTGGGACTGACCCGCACGACGTACCTGCCCGAGGGCCGGGCCGCCCGGGGCTGGAGTGTCGACCCCTACGCCGGCACGCTCACCGCCGAGCCGGCCACCGACACCCGTGCAATGGCTCCGGCGGGTCAGCTGTGGTCGACCGTCGGCGACCTCGCGCGCTACAACGCCTTCCTCGCCGAGGGTCACCCGGACGTGCTCGACCTCAGCTGGCTGGAGCTGGCCGCTCATCCGCAGTCGGGTGACCGGCACGACCACCTGGAGTACGCCTACGGCCTCGGGTTCCAGCTGCACCGCGCGGGCTCGGGCAGCCTGGTCGGCCATACCGGCTCGATGCCGGGATTCCTGGCCGCCTGCATGGTCGATCGGAAGCACCGGTCCGGTGCCGTCCTCCTGACCAACGCCACCAGCGGGCTCGCACCCGGAGGTCTCGCCCAGGCGCTGATCGAGGAGCTCGAGCGCTGCGAGCCGTCACTGCCGCCGCCGTGGAGCCCCACCGCGGCGGTCCCGCTCGCCTTCGCTGACCTGCTCGGCCCGTGGCACTGGGGCAACACCTTCTTCCTGCTGTCGATGGACGGAGACGACCTGGCGCTGGGTCGCGACGGTGACGTGTGGTGCCGCTTCGAGCTCCGCGACGACGCGATCGTGGGGACGACGGGCTACCTCGCCGGCGAGACGCTGCACGTCGTACGCCGTGCGGACGGCACGGTGAACCACCTGGTGTGTGCCACGTTCGTGCTGACCCGCACGCCGTACGATCCGGGCGCCCCGATCCCCGGCGAGCCCCGGTGACCGAGCTCGCGAGGTCACCGAACGGGGCGAAGGATCGAGGAGGGCTCGGCTCAGACCCGAGCTTGCGAGGGGCTGTGCGATCCGTCTGAGGCCCCAGGCTCGGTCAACGGATTTCGACGCGCTCGTGCGACTTCGTTCCTCAGTCGCGTCCCTTGCTCAATCTGCGGTCGCCCACGTGATGCACTCCTTCGGCCGGCCTGACTGCTCGCTTGACTGCGCGCTTGACTGTTCCGTCATTCAGTCCGGAGGGCCATACTCAGCGGCGTGCGCACCGTCCGAGCAGCCGGCCCGTTCCTCCTGAGCCTTGCCCTGGCCGGCGGGGTCGTGGTGGCAGCGCCGTCGGTGGCCGACACCCGGGGCGTGGCCACGCCGACACCGACCGTGCGCGTCTCGGTGATGACCCAGAACATCTTCTACGGCGGTGACGACTACCAGCTGTCCACCGGGGGCTACTGTCCGGTCTCGGACGGCTGCCCGAAGGCGCTGCACCGGCTGGCGCACATCATCGCGGCCAGCGGCGCGGACGTCGTCGGCGTGCAGGAGGCCGAGCGCAACACGCGCAAGCTCGCCGACCTGCTCGGCTGGCACGCGAGTCCCCGCGCCCATGTGATCTCGCGGTTCCCGATCCTCGACCCGCCGCACAGCCACGGACTGTTCACCTACGTCGAGCCGGTGGCCGGCCGCGTCATTGCCGTCGCCAACACCCACCTCCCCTCGACGCCGTACGGGCCCTACCGGGTCCGTGCCGGGTGGTCCCACGACCACGTGGTCCGGCTCGAGCGCCGGCTGCGGCTGGCTGCTCTGGCGCCCGTGCTGCACCGGTTGCCTCGCCTGGCTGCGCGCGGCATCCCGGTCTTCCTCACCGGTGACTTCAACAGCCCGTCGTACCTCGACTGGACGCCGGCCGTCGTGCGCGCCCGCAAGGCGGTGCCGTACGTCGTGCGCTGGCCGGCCAGCAAGGCGCTGGCGGAGGTCGGCTTCCGTGACTCCTACCGCGATGTCCACCCCGATCCCGTCGCCGACCCGGGCTACACGTGGTCGCCGGGTGGCCCCGAGACCCGCAAGCACGACTTCTTCGACCGGATCGACTGGGTGCTCCACGCCGGTCCCGCCACGACGGTCTCCAGCCGGTTGGTGGGGGAGCGGGGCAACCCCCAGGTCGACCTCGCGTTCCACCGCCCCTACCCGAGCGACCATCGGGGCGTCGTCTCGACGTTCGACCTGACCGCGGCGCCGGCCCCCTTGATCGTCTCGCCGGTCCAACGTCGCGTGATCCTGGGTCCGCACGGCCTGCACGTGCGCTTCCACGCGCACGGCCTGCCGGGTGAGGTGGTCGGGCTCAGGCGCCAGGGCGGGTCACACCAGCTGCTCCGACAGGCCAACGCCCGGGGACGTCGCGACGGCGTCGTGCGGATCCGGACCGCCCACCTGCGGCCCGGTCGCTACGACGTGGTGCTCCGCGACAGCGCGACGGACCGCACCGAGGCGACCGCGCCCGTCTGGGTCTACCGACGCGACAGCCACGCCCGCCTCACGACCGACCGGCACCGCTACCGCGTCGGGGCACCGATCCACGTGAGCTGGACGCGGGCTCCGGGCGAGAACCTCGACTGGGTCGGGCTGTTCCGGTGCGAGCGCACCTGCGGTGGGCCGGGCAGCTACCTCAACTACGTCTACACCCGGACCGCGGTGGAGGGCACGGTCGCCCTCCGCGCCGGCGCGTTCCTCGGGCAGGGGGCGACCTCGTGGCCCTTGAAGCCCGGCCAGTACGTCGCTCGGCTGCTCGTCGACGACAGCTACCGGGCGATCGGGGTGTCGCCCCGCTTCCGGATCGTGGGGCGCTGACGCTCAGCGGGCCTGCGAGACGCTCGACATGTTGAAGTCGGGCACCCGCAACGCCGGCATCGCCGTCCGTGAGAAGTAGTCGTCGCCCCACTCGCGGCTGAACGCCGGCACGGTCGCGGAGGCGCCGCTGAAACGGCGGAGCAGGTCGACCGGGCTCTCGTTGAAGCGGAAGTTGTTCACGGCACCCGTGATCTCGCCGTTCTCGACGAGGTAGACGCCGTCGCGGGTGAGACCGGTGAGCAGCAGGGTCTGCGGGTCGACGGCCCGGATGTACCACAGGCAGGTGAGCAGCAGGCCACGCTCGGTGCCGGTCACGAGGTCGTCGAGCGAGCCGGCCGCGCCCTCGACGTCGAGCACCAGGTTGTCGATCGCGGGCGTCACCGGCTGTCCGGTCAGGGTCGCGGTCTCCCGGGTCTGCCGCAGCGCCGACAGGGTGCCGCGCCCGATCCACTCGGTACGCGCCAGGGGCAGGCCGTTGTCGAAGACCGAGTCGTCGCTCCCCGACGACTGCACGACGACGTGCGAGGAGCACTCGAGCCCTGGGTAGGCCGGGTCGGAGAGCAGGGTGACCTCGGGACGCGCGACCTGCTCGCCGATCCGCGTGCCGCCGCCACGCCGGCTGAACACCGACTGGCCGTCGTGGGCATCGCGAGCGCCGGCGTACCAGTACGCGTCGATCATCAGGTCGGCCACGGCCGTGGGCGGGAGGATCGTGTCGTAGCGACCGGCGGGGAGGTCGACCTGGCGGGCCCCCCACCCGAGCCGGCGCTCCACCTCGGCCTCGAGAGCCAGGGCGTCGACCCCGGCGAAGTCGCGAGTGGCGCCGCCGACCCAGGCGCTGTTGGTGAGGTCGGCGGTCTTGCCCGTGCAGCCGTAGTGCCCCGTCGGCTGCACGTGTCGGAGGCGGAGCCCGGTCGAGGACGCGACGTACTTCGTGGTGATGCGGTGGTCGACGAAGCCGTAGAGCACGCGATCGCCCGACCGCGCTCGGCCGAAGGCCTCGCCCAACGCCGGGGCGAAGGCGTCGAAGACATGGATGTCGGTCTCGGCGGGAGCATCGCCCCAGTCGTCGGCGGCCTCACCCGACACGAGGTCCTGGGCGTCGGTCGCGGGATCGGCCGTCCGCGCCGCCTCGTCGGCGGCCGTGACCAGCGCGGCGACCTGCTCGAGGGTCGATGCGCTCCCCGACATGGTGCCGGAGGCGGGCCCGCCTGCCTGGCGGGCGAACGAGACGACCGCGACCTCGATCCGGCGCATGGCGCCGTTGGTGGTCAGGGTGTTGTTGGCCCAGCGCAGGTTGGCGCTGGTGGTGTGGTGGGCGATCACGATGCAGTCGTCGGCCGTCGAGGTCGCGAGCGCGTGCTCGACGAGCTCCTGGGTGGTGGCGGTCGTGGCCATCAGTGAGCCCCCTCGTCGTCGGTGTTGAGGATCCGGACCCCGCGGAAGAGTGCGGTCGGACAGCCGTGGCTGACCGACGCCACCTGCCCGGGCTGGGCCTTGCCGCAGTTGAACGCGCCGCCCAGGACCCAGGTCGACGGGCCGCCGACGGCCTCCATCGAGCCCCAGAAGTCCGTCGTCGTCGCCTGGTACGCCGCATCGCGGACCTGGCCACCGAGCTCGCCGTCGCGGATGGCGTAGAAGCGCTGCCCGGTGAACTGGAAGTTGAAGCGCTGCATGTCGATCGACCACGACTTGTCGCCGACGACGTAGAGGCCGCGCTCGACCCGTCCGATCAGGTCATCGGTCGACACGTCGTCGGCTCCCGGTTGCAGCGAGACGTTGGCCATCCGCTGGATGGGGATGTGGCCGGGAGAGTCGGCGTACGCGCACCCGTTGGAGCGCGCGTCGTTGAGCTCCGGGTGGAGGTGCGCCATCGGCCGGTCGAGCTGGTAGCCGACCAGGGTGCCGTCCTTGACGATGTCCCAGGTCTGGGTGGCGACACCCTCGTCGTCGTACCCGATCGTGGCGAGCCCGTGCTCGACCATGCGGTCGCCGGTGACGTGCATGACCGGCGAGCCGTAGCGCAGGGAGCCGAGCTGGTCGATGGTGGCGAACGACGTGCCGGCGTAGTTGGCCTCGTAGCCCAGCGCCCGGTCGAGCTCGGTGGCGTGCCCGATCGACTCGTGGATGGTCAGCCACAGGTTGGACGGGTGGACGACCAGGTCGTAGGTGCCGGCCTCCACGGTCGGCGCCGCGAGCTTCTCGGCGAGCAGGTCGGGCACCTCGGCGAGCTCGGCCTCCCAGTCCCAGGCGCCGTCGGCGGGCGAGCCCACGACGTACTCCCAGCCCCGGCCGGCCGGGGGCGCGATCGAGGCCATGTCGTCGAAGACCCCGCGGCGGTCGTCGGTGCCCATCGCGGTGAACGTCGGCAGCAGCCGCACGCGTTGCTGGGTGGTGCGGGTGCCGGCGAGGTCGGCGTAGTACTTGTTCTCGTGGACCTGGAGCACCTCCGCGGTCGCGTGCTGGACGGCGTCGTGCCGGCGCAGCCGCTCGGTCCAGTCGAGGAGGACTGCGGTCTTGTCGTGGAGCGAGACCTGGAACGGGTCCTGGACGTACGACGAGACCCAGGTGACGTCGTCGTACACCGGCTCGTCGGCGATCTCGACCGGGACCGTGGTCAGCGACGACGACACCTTTGCCACCTCGACCGCAGTCTCGGCGACCCGGGCGGCCTCCTCGAGGGTGAGGTGGACGCCGGACGCGAAGCCCCAGGCGCCCCCGTGGATCACCCGGACGGCGAAGCCGAGGTCCTGGTCGTCGGCCGTGCCCTGGAGGGCACCGTCGCGTACCCGGATGTCCTGCCAGCGCACGCGCTCGAACCGGAAGTCCGCGTGGGTGGCGCCCAGGTCACGGGCCCGCTGCAGTGCGGCGTCGCCGAGGGCACGGTAGGGGAGCGAGGTGAAACCGGGGTCGAGGCCAGGCATGGCTCCGAACCTATCGAGGTCAGCCGATCACCCGGAGGGTGGACCCGGTCCGGGCCTTGCGCACGACCAGCTGGGTCGGGATGCGGTCGCGCATCTCCGCGACGTGACTGACGACTCCCACGGCCCGGCCGTTCTCGCGGAGGGTGTCGAGGATGTCGAGCACGTCGTCGAGGGTCTCGGCGTCGAGCGCACCGAATCCCTCGTCGACGAAGAGGGTCTCCAGCTCGGTGCCGCCCGCCTCGTGGGCGACCACGTCCGCCAGGCCCAGCGCCAGGGCGAGGGAGACGACGAAGGTCTCGCCCCCGGACAGGGTCGCCGGGTCGCGCGACTCGCCCGACCAGTCGTCGCGGACGACCAGGCTGAGACCACCGCGGGACTCGCCGGCGCCGCGTCGGCCGACGTGCTCGAGGGAGTAGCGCTGGTCGCTCATGCGCGCGAGCCGCGCGTTGGCCGCCGCCACGACCTGGGAGAGGCGATGGGCCAGCACGTAGGCCGACAGCCGCATCTGGAGCCGGTTGTCGGCCGCCTTCCCCTCGGCGAACGACGCCACCCGGGTGGCCAGAGCGAGCTGCTCGCGGACCGGTGCCCAGTCGGCGAGGGCCGCGTCGAGCTCGTCGCCGAGGCGGCGTACGCGGTCGTCGGTGCGGGCCGCGGTCTGCTCCGCGGCTCGGCAGCGCTCGAGCGTCTCGGACGACAGGCGTCGCCGGGCTTCGGCGGCCGGAACGTCGGGCTCGGGCGTGGTCAGCAGGTGCCACGCATCGGGGGCGTCGAGCACCTGGCGTGCGGCTGCCAGGGCGGCCCGGTGCTCCTGGAGCCGCTGGTCGAGCTCGGTGACCTCGTGGTCGGACAGCTCGGCGGCACGGGCGGCGTCGACGTCGTCGAAGCCGGCCTCGAGCACGGCCCGCATCAGGGCCGTCGACGCCTCGGCGTGGGACGCGCGCGCGGCCTCGAGCGCATCGGCTGCCGATCCAACGGCCCGCAGGACCTCGCGGCGCCTGGCCAGGGCCGTCGCCGCGGCTCGCAGCTCGGTGTGGCGTCCGCGGGCAGCATCCACGCGCGCCTCGAGCTCGGCGACCTGGGTCTGCACGTGGTGCACCGTCGTGGTCAGCTCGGCGATCCGGACCCGGCGTTCGGCACCGGTCGTCGACAGGTCGGCGGCGCGGGCCCGGGTCGCGACCAGCTGGGCCTGCACCGCTTCGCCGACCGACACCCGCTCGCGGAGCCGAGCGAAGGACACCTCGGCCTCGGCCAGGGCCGAGCGAGCCGTTGCGGCGTCGGTCTCGCCGGTGGCGGCACGGGCCGCGGCGAGCGAGGCCTCGAGCTCGCGCACCCGGAGCTGGAGCGCGAGCTCCACGGTCTGGGCGTCGTCGACAGCACGCTGGGCCGCTCGCTCGGCGTCGCCGTCGGGCTGCGGGGCCGACGGCAGGGCCGGGTGGGGATGGTCGGCCGAGCCGCACACCGGGCAGTCACCCCCGACCACCAGCCCGCCCGCGAGCTCGGCCGCCATGCCGGCGATGCGGCGTTCGCGGAGGTCGAGCAGGTGGCCACGCAGGTCGACGACGCTGATCCGGGCGGCCGCGTGCTCGGCCGAGGCTGCGTCGTGCTCCGCCGCGAGCCGGACGACGTCGTCCTGAGCGACCGCGACGACCCGGAGGTCGTCGACCGCGACCCGGGCCAGCGGCAGCGCTTGGGCAGCCTCGTCAACGGACTCGAGCTGGTGCTCCAGCTCGGCCACCCGGGCGGTCAGGGACGCCGCCTCGGCGGCCGCGAGCTCGTCGTCGTCGGCCAGCGCCTGGAGTGATGCGAGGTGGGTGGCCCCCTGCTCGCGCAGGTCGGCCAGGCTCTGCTCGGCCGGCAGCAGGGCGGTGAGGGCCGCCAGCTCCTCGGTCACCCGCTCGAGCTCGGTGGCCAGGTCGGAGACGTCGAGGCCCTCACGCGCGGCGGCGTCGAGGGACGCACTCGCGCGCACCGTCGCGTCGGCGCGGGCCCGCTCGCGGTCGTCGGTCAGCCGGGCGAGGGGATGGACGGCGGCGGCGCGCCGGGCCTGCTCGAGTCGCTCGACCTCGCTCGCATGGGACTCCGCCTCGAGGTCGAGCCGCTCCACCGCCTCGGCCGCTGCCACCACCCGGGACCTGGCGGCCGACAGCTCACGAGCGGCGGTGAGGGCGGCGTCGGCCTCTCGGTGGGCGACGTTCGACGTGTGCGCCTCGCCGGCGGTCGTCGCACGGCGGGTGGCGGCTTCGTCACGGATCTCACGCGCCCAGTCGACGAGCCTCGTATCGGCCGCGGACGCGAGGTCGGTCAGCTCGTCGGGCACCGGCCGGTGAGCCGACTCGGAGAGCCTGCTCACCAGGTCGCCGATGACGACCGCATGGTCGTCGGACGCGCGGCGCAGAGCCAGCCGGTGGTCGCGCAGCCAGCCCTCGACCCGCTCGAACCGCCCGGTGCGGAACAGGCGCGCGAGCAGCTGGTGGCGTTGCGACGAGTCGGCACGCAGGAATGCCTGGAAGTGGCCCTGGGGGAGCAGGGCGACCTGGCAGAACTGGTCGAGGTTCATCCCCAGCAGCCCCGACACCAGGTCGCCCGCCTCGTCGAGCCGACTCGTCAGCGGCACCCAATCGTCGGCGACGCGCTCGCTCACGGTCACCCGCGCCTGCTCCCGGGTCATCCCGGTGCCGCGCTTCTTGGGGCGCTCCCAGGCGGGCGAGCGGTCGAGGCGGAACCGCCGCCCGGACAGGCTCACCTCGAGGGTCACCGCCGGGGCGAGCCCCGGCGGAGCCTGGTCGGAGCGCAGCCGTCCGGCGTGCTGGCGGTCGCCGGGCACCGCGCCGTAGAGCGCGAAGCACACGGCGTCGAGCACGCTCGACTTGCCCGCGCCGGTCGCGCCGGAGAGCAGGAAGAGGCCCGCGTCGGACAGGGCCTCGAAGTCGACGTCCGCGGTGTCGACGAACGGCCCGAACGCGGTGACGGAAAGGTGGTGCAGGCGCATCAGCCGCTCGCAGGTGACGAGAGCAGCATGTCGGCGTCGGGGTCGTCGGCGCACGCGTCGCAGGCCTGGAGCAGCAGCGCCGACTCGTCGTCGGCCGCCGGGGCGCCACGCATGGCCTCGACGAAGTCGAGCGTCACCTGGTGGTCGCTCCGCCCGCGCGTCGTCGCCGCGACCACCGACGGCACGGGCTCGCCGGCGGGCGCGAAGGACAGCACCAGGGCATGCGGGAACCGTGCTCGCAACCGCTCCATCGGCCGCTCGGGCCGGACGCGGTCGGTGAGGGTGGCCTGGAGCCAGTGGTCCTCGGCCGACGAGAGCGTGGGGTCGGTGAGCAGCGCCTGGAGCTCGCCGGTGACGGTGGTCAGCGGCCGCGGGACCGGAGCCTCGACGAACGTCGTGGCGGTGACTCCCTCGGGCCCGAGGTCGACCAGCCAGCTGCCCTTGGTCTGACGCGCCTCGGAGAACGAGTAGGCGAGCGGCGACCCGCTGTAGCGAAGGGTCTCGCCGAGGGTCGCCCGACCGTGGAGGTGACCGAGCGCGGTGTAGGAGATGCCGTCGAAGAGCATGCTCGAGACGACCGAGACCCCGCCCACGCTGATGTCGCGCTCGGAGTCGCTGGGCAGGCCGCCGGCGACGAACGCGTGCGCGACCACGACCGAGCGGACCGGCCGGGCGGCGAGATCGGCGCGGACCCGCCGCATCGCCTCGGTCAGCGCCGCTTCGTGGGTGCGGGCCGGCAGCCGCCACGGCTCGTGCAGGGCTCGGGGGTCGAGGTAGGGGATGCCGTGCACGGCGACCGGGCCGTGGTCGTCGGCCAGCAGGATCGGGGTCCCGACCGAGGAGGCGTCGGTGCGGAGGTGGATGCCGGCGGCGTCGATCAGCCGCGCGCCGAAGCCGAGGCGCTGGGCCGAGTCGTGGTTGCCCGACGTGATCACGACCCGGGCGCGCGACGAAGCGAGTCGGGCGAGGGTCTCGTCGGCCAGTCGGACGGCGTCGACGTGGGGGAGTGCACGGTCGTAGACGTCACCGGCGACGACCACGAGATCGACCTGCTCCGACGCCACGACCTCGAGCAGGTGGTCGACGAAGGCCGCCTGGTGCTCGAGCATGCCGACACGGTGGAACGAGCGTCCCAGGTGCCAGTCGGAGGTGTGGAGGATCCGCACACCCTGAACCTAGGTTCGAGCGCCGACAGCACGTCGTTCCCACGCTGACTCGGCGCCAAGTGGCGTGCAGATCACGCCGAGTCGTCCTAGGACGACTCGGCGAGCTAGGCGTAGCGGACGGTGCGGCGGTCCTGGGTGAAGCCGAACAGACCCAGGCCGGCCTCACGCGCCAGGTGCACCGACAGCGACGTTGGGGCGCCGACGGCGACCAGGCTCCCCACCCCGGCGGCCACGGCCTTCTGGACGAGCTCGAACCCGGCCCGGCCGCTGACCACGAGGTAGGCGTCGGCGACCGGCTCCCCGGCCAGGAGCCGGGCGCCGGACACCTTGTCGACTGCGTTGTGCCGTCCGACGTCCTCGCGTACGACGTGCCGGTCACCGTCGGCGGTGAACAGCCCGGCGGCGTGCACGCCCCCGGTCCGGGTGAACACCGACTGCTCCTCCCGCAGGAGCGCCGGCAGTCGGCGTACGACGTCCGGTCGCGGCGGCGGCCCCTCCCACCGTGCGCCGCGGACGGTCTCCAGGGCCGCACCGATGCTGTCCTTGCCGCACACCCCGCACGCGGACGAGCCGGCCGAGAGGGCGTCGTGCCGGTGAGCCAGGTCGACCGGACCGCTCGCCCGCAGCGTGACGACGTTGAACTCCTGCTCGGCAGTGAGCTCCTCGTCGGTGCAGTAGGCGACCTCGGCCAGCGCGCCCGCGCCCACGATCCCCTCGTGGAACGCCCAGCCGGCAGCGAGCTCGAAGTCGTGCCCCGGCGTCCGCATCGTCACCCACGCCCGGCGGGCGTCGGCGCCGGGCCACGCGATCCGGATCTCGAGCGGCTCCTCGGCGACGACGTGGTCCTCGCGCTCGAGGTCGCCGTCGGACACCGACTCGGTCACGCGCACGCGCGCGGTCGGACCGATCCGGCGCTCGAGGTCTGTCACGCCCCCAGCCTAGGTCCGTCTGCAGGTGGACATTCGCCGCCGTCCGCAACCAATCCCCTCAGGACCGCGTCCCTTCGAGCAACACGTCGACCACGGGGGTAGGCGTCCATGAGAGGAATCCGATGAACACACGCACTCGGGCCAGGATGGCCGTCTCGGCCGCCGTGACGGCAGGGTTGTGCCTCGCCGGGACGGCCGCGTTGGCCACGCCGTCGCAAGCCGCCACCGGCACCTGCGACACGGCCTTCCCGGTCGCCGACCTCACGTCCGGCCAGACCGTCACCGGCCTCACCGTCACCCAGAGAACGACTCCCGGGGACTTCAGCGGCAGCATCATCGGCGTTCTCCACGACGGCATCGAGCCGGGCGTCGACATGGTGATGGCCACGCTCTCCTCGCCGGAGATCGCGGCCAACGGGATCTGGGAGGGCATGTCCGGCTCGCCCGTCTACGACCAGGCGACCGGCGAGCTGATCGGGGCCGTCGCCTACACGCTCTCGTACGGCGAGACCCAGGTCGCGGGGATCACGCCGTGGGCCGCCATGCAGCCGTACGCCGGAC